>TARA_R100000935_G_scaffold2043_2_pt1 | contig 33046 bp, 34 predicted proteins | sample TARA_R100000935 | Tara Oceans TARA_R100000935 (sample SAMEA2621502) | marine metagenome | biome: marine biome (ENVO:00000447); feature: surface water layer (ENVO:00002042); material: "saline water (ENVO:00002010), including plankton (ENVO:xxxxxxxx)" | depth 5 m
GCTTCCCGGCCTTTGCGAGCCAGGGCAGCGCCCATGACAGCGGCCGCGTCGTGTCTTGATCGCTTGAGGGGGCTTGGCCATCCGGCATGGCAATCACACTCCTGTCCCATACTCATTTCGGAAGGATATTTGAGGGCCGTGTTGCCGGGAAGTCTTGACGTTGGTCAATTCGCGCTGCGCGTCGATGTGTAGGGTCGTTTCATTCCCTCAACATTGTCAAAGGAGACTCATCATGACGACCGCTGCACAGGAAAATACGGGTGGGGTGATCCCCAGCGCAGGTGCGCGCGGGATGCTTGATCCATTCTCGCAGCTTCGCAGCGAAATGGACACTTTGTTCGGACGCTATTTCCGGCCGGCGCCGCCGAATGGCGCCAATGGTGACATGTTGGTAGCACTCGATGTGGCCGAGACCGACAAGGCCTATGAATTCAAGCTCGATGTTCCCGGCGTGAAGCGGGAGGATATTGATATCGACTATTCGCAAGGGCGGCTTTCCGTCTCCGGTGAGCGGAAACACGAAAAGACGGAAGAGAAGAAAGCCTACCGGCGCTCCGAGCGCTCGTTTGGGGCGTTCTCGACGAGCATGGCGTTGCCGGCAGATGTCGACGGCGACAAGATCCAGGCAGAATTGAAGGATGGGGTGCTCAGCATTTCCGTGCCTAAATCTGACGATGCGCGAAAACAGGCGAAGAAAATATCGGTCAAAGCTGGCTAGCCTTGGTCTTCGCGTGAATGGGGACAATGAGACCGGACTGGATGGCCCTTAGGACCCTTTCAGCCCGGTTTCGTGTGGCTGGTCTCTGAATCAGCGCTTCTGGAATACCTCTTCAGACATATTCCCGTTGCCCATTGCCAGCGGCCCCGACGTCTGCCTTCATCTTCAAACGGCGGCGGAGTTTTGTGTCACAAGCCCTTTTTGGCTGGCCAAATACGACCGTGTGGCTGTCTTCCCACGTCCACAAAACTGTCTGCTGGCTTTGGGGTCGGTGAAAGTGCTGCAATACGCGCATAGTCCAGCGTGGACAGGGGCTTTCGGCTATGACATAAGCCGCCCCTTCAGACAGGATTCACAGGGCGCCCGCGCGCATTTCTTGCGCCCGTGACCCAAGATACGGATGATTGAACCGATGGAAGTTACCCAGACCAAGGCAGAAGGTCTTAGCCGCACGTTCGCCGTTAAAGTGCCGGCCTCGGAACTGCAGGCCAAACTCGACGAGCGGATTGAAGAAATCCGGCCGCAAATGAAGCTCAAGGGCTTCCGTCCGGGCAAAGTGCCCGCATCCCATGTCCGCAAGCTGTACGGCCAGGACCTGATGGGCGAGCTGATCAACAAGCTGGTCACCGAGACCAACCAGAAGGCGCTTGAAGACAATGAGCTGCGCCCGGCTGGCCAGCCAGACGTCCAGATCGACGGCGACATGGAAGCTGTGGTCAAGGGCCAAGCCGACCTGTCCTACAACATGAATGTCGATGTGATGCCGGAATTCGAGCCGGCCGATGTGACCAAGCTGACCATCACGCGCCCCGTCGCGGACGTCGCTCAGGAACAGATCGACGAAGCGCTTGGCCGTATCGCCGAACAGAACACACAGTATGAACCGCGCGCCAAGACGGCGAAAGCCAAGGAAGGCGACGCAGTCGTCATGGATTTCGTGGGCAAGATCGATGGCGAAGCCTTTGAAGGTGGTAGCGCCGAGCAGCAGACACTGGTCATTGGTTCCGGCCAGTTCATCCCGGGCTTCGAAGACCAACTGGTCGGCGTGAAGGCGGGTGACGAAAAAGACGTGATCGTAACGTTCCCGGAAGAGTACGGCGCCGCTGACCTTGCCGGCAAGGAAGCTGTCTTCGAAGTGAAAGTGCACGAAGTTCGCGCGCCAAAAACGGCTGAACTCGACGACGAATTCGCCAAGGGCCTCGGTCTGGAAAGCCTTGAGCAGCTGACCGGCCTTGTGAAAGACCAGTTGAAAGCTGAGCATGACGGTGCGTCCCGCGCCAAAGCGAAGCGTAACCTGCTTGACCAGCTGGATGAGGCTCACAGCTTCGACCTGCCGCCAAACATGGTGGAGCAGGAGTTCAATCAGATCTGGCAGCAACTGCAGTCGGAGATGGATGCGGGCCGCACCGCTGACGAAGACAAGGACAAGTCGGAAGACGAACTCAAGGAAGAGTATCGCAAGATCGCAGAGCGTCGCGTGCGCCTCGGTCTGGTCCTCGCCGAGATCGGCCGCGTGGCCGACGTTCGCATTTCCGAGCAGGAAGTGAACCAGGCTCTGGTCCGCGAAGCACGCCAGTATCCAGGTCAGGAAACGCAGGTGGTGGAATTCTTCCGCAACAATCCTGGCGCGATGGCCCAGCTGCGCGCACCGATCTACGAAGACAAGGTCGTCGACCATATTCTGGAAGTCGCTGAAATCACCGAGGAAACGGTGTCCCGCGAAGACCTGTTCAAGGAAGAAGACGAGTAGTCTTCACGCCAGTAGACGAAATCTGATGAAAGCCAGTCCGCAGGGGCTGGCTTTTTTCATGTGGCGAACCCCAATAGGTAAACCGGATGTTAACCGCATACCGCGAGTTTGTATCGAATCGAAAATAAGAGGCATCAGAAGATGAGCGTCCAGAGTATTCGCCCACAACTGAACGAACAGGACATCCACAGACTGATCAAGGGTGAAACACCCGAAGATCGGGCATCGGTTGCCCATCGGTTGTGTCGCCGGATCGCTCTGGATGTGCTGAGTGATTCCGAGCGCGAATATGCACAGGAAATCATGGGAATACTCGCGGATGATGCGGCGGATCTGGTGCGGCGCACCTTGTCTGTCACGTTACGAAACTCGCCGATTTTGCCACGAGAGATCGCCTTGAAGCTGGCGCAGGATATCGAGGCTGTAGCCATTCCCGTACTGCAGGACTCGCCGGTGTTTACCGAAGAGGATCTGATTGAACTTGTCCTGTCCGTCACCGCGGCAAAACAGGCCGCAATTGCCAATCGTGAAACCCTGTCGACGACACTGACAGACGTGATTTCCGAGCATGGAACGGTTGAGGCCGTGCGGATGTTGTCCGCAAATGAAGGGGCGGAGTTTACGGACGCCGCTTATGACAACTCGATCCGCCGGTTTGGGTCTGATGAGGATGTGCAAAAGGGCTTTATCAGTCGCGAATACATCCCCACCCATATCGCCGAAAAGATGGTTTCGCTGGTTTCTGGCCAGTTGTTTGACCTGCTGGTCAATCGCCACGAGCTTCCGGCACAAATGGCGATCGACCTCGCCTCGGCATCGCGTGAGCGGGCAACGATTGATCTGGTAGAGCAGGCGGGGCGAACTTATGATTTACCGCGTTTCGTCTCGCAACTGCACCTGAATGGACGGTTGACGCATTCACTGATTATGCGGGCGCTCTGCTGTGGCCAGATGCCGTTCGTTGAGCATTCGCTGGCGGAATTGTCTGGTGTGGGCCACCAGCGCGTTTGGTTGATGATCCATGATGCGGGGCCGTTGGGGCTACAGGCTGTATTCGATAGAGCCGGTATGCCCCGGAAAATGCTGCCCGCGTTCCGGGCCGCTGTGAATGTTTTCCATGAGACAACGCATGACGGTGGGCCAAATGATCGGGCCCGATTCCGCGCGCGCATGATCGAACGTGTATTGACCCAGTTCCAGGCCATCCCGAAGGAAGACCTCGACTATCTGCTTGAGAAACTGGACTATTATTCGGAAATGGCGGCGATGGACGAAGCCAGCGGTACGGTAGATGTCGCCTAGCAGTCGGTGCGCATTCGGACGCCCGCCTGGACACCCAGACTGTCGAAAAACGCTCCATCACGCCAATTCGCCTTGTCGGCGATGACGAGAATACCGGTGGCGCTGGCAAATTCGCACAGATCCATCAGCTCTTCATTGATTTGCAGTTCTCGGGCATCCACTCGGATACTATCGATCATCAGACCGAGGCCATCGCGCAATTGGGTCTGCCACGATTTACGCATATCGATTGATACGCGAAAGCCGCGCTTGCGGAGACTTGCCACGCTGTGGATCGCCTCCGTGCGCCCATCGGCGAAGACAGAATCCTGGAATTCGAGACTGATTTCTTGTTGGCAGAGGGTCGTTCGGCGGATCGCGGCATCACAGCCTACAGCTGTGTTGTCATCCCCAAGCGCTGCTGCCGGGGCCGGCACAATGATTGGGCGCATCCGATTGTCAAATGTATGAGCCGCGCTGGCGACTTCGAGAAGACGATCAGCAAGCCATTTGGCTGGGCCTGTTGCTGACTGAGTAGCGGCGGCCGGGCCGAAGGCGGCCTTCTCTTCAAACCGCTTGGACATCTCGCAGACCGTACCAAATGAGGTACCGTCGAGCACATGCATGACAGGCTGGAAGCGGAGATGGACCTTCTGTCCACTGTGGGCGACAACTTTCGTTTGAAGCAATTCCCGCATCACTCTTCCCGTCTTTCTGACCGTGCCTATTGCCTTACCTAAGGGAGAGGATTGAAGATCACGCGCAGAAATCCATTGGGATTTTGAGGAAATTTGACAGAAAAATACGGGACCATAAGAAAATGACAACGCAGCCCGACGCACCAAGACTCTCGGCCACAGTGCTCATCGTTCGAGATGGAGCAAACATTCCCGAAGTGCTGATGGTGAAACGCCACTATCAGATCGACTTTGCTGCGGGCGCGCTCGTCTTCCCAGGTGGCAAGGCAAATGCGGAAGATGCAAGTGCGGATTGGGATCCCTACACCGATGGCGATTTCGGGCCGGTGCAGCAGGACGCCCGTATCGCGGCGGTGCGCGAAGCTTATGAGGAGTCGGGCCTGTTGCTGGCGCGCCCGCGCGCGCAGCGCGGTACCAATCAGCCGCTGGTTGGCCCTGACATGGCGGAAAAACTGGATCCATTCCGGTCAGCTGTAGACCGGGGCGAGCAGAGCTTTCTGGAGCTGATACGCGACAATGATCTCGTGCTCGCGCTCGATAGTCTCGTTTACTTTGGGCACTGGATCACACCCGACATGATGCCCAAGCGCTTTGATACGCATTTCTATGTTGCGCCTGCACCGCCAGATCAGATTGCCGCCCATGATGGCCGCGAGACAACGGACTCTGTGTGGATTGGGGCGCAAGCCGCACTGGATGCAGAGGAGACCGGTGAGGCTATTATTATCTTCCCCACCCGGATGAATTTGAAAAAGTTCGCAACGGCCAGTTCCGTGGCCGATGCGGTCGAGCGATTTGGCCGCGAAACCGTTATAACCGTCAAACCGCAGCAGTCAGAGACACCCGAAGGCGAGCCGTGTCTGATCATTCCAGACGTGGAGGGGTACGGCCAGACCGTTGAGCTGCTGTCCCGCGTAAACGTCTAGAGAATGAATTTCGAGAGGTCGGCATCTCCAGCCAGGCTCTCGACACGCTCATTCACATAGTCGGGCGTGATCGTGATGGTCTCGCCTGACTTGTCGGGCGCCTCGAAGCTGATTTCGTCCAGCAGGCGCTCCAGGACTGTTTGCAGGCGACGGGCGCCGATATTTTCCACGCTGCTGTTCACGGCCTCGGCAAGATCGGCAAGGCGGTCGATGGCAGCGTCTTCGAATTCCAATGTGACGCCTTCAGCTTCCATCAGGGCTTGATACTGGCGGATCAGGCTGGCTTCGGGCTCTACCAGAATACGACGTAAATCATCCCGTGTCAGAGCGTCGAGTTCGACGCGGATGGGGAGGCGCCCCTGCAGTTCGGGCAGGAGGTCAGACGGTTTCGAAACGTGAAACGCGCCGGAAGCAATAAAGAGTATATGGTCGGTCTTGATGGCGCCACGCTTGGTGCTGACGGTCGTGCCTTCGATTAGGGGCAAGAGGTCGCGTTGAACGCCTTCGCGGCTGACATCAGCGCCGCCACGGCCTTGTTTGGCGACAACTTTGTCGATCTCATCCAGGAAGACGATCCCATCTTCTTCGACCGCATGAACGGCTTCCCGGACAATCGCGTCTTCGTCCAGCAACCGATCAGCTTCTTCCTCGATCAACGGTTGGTAGGCTTCCTTGACCGTCGTTCGCACACGCTTCGTGCGCCCGCCCATGGCTTTACCCAGCATGTCGGAGAGATTGATCATGCCCATGGAGCCACCTTGGCCAGGAATATCCATCATTTGCATCGGGCTGTTGGTTTCAGCGATGTCGAGATCGACCGGCTTGTCGTCGAGTTCTCCCGCGCGGAGTTTGGTGCGAAAGACTTCGCGTGTGGAGGACTGGGCCTCTTCGCCGACCAGCGCATCGAGTAGACGTTCTTCGGCTGCATCTCGCGCCTGCGCCGTTACGCCCTCCCGTTTTTGTTCGCGGATCATCGAAACCGATGACTCCACCAGATCGCGGATGATCTGTTCCACATCACGCCCGACATAGCCGACTTCCGTGAACTTTGTGGCTTCAACTTTCAGGAAAGGCGCATTGGCAAGTCGGGCAAGACGACGAGACACTTCAGTTTTGCCAACGCCCGTGGGTCCGATCATCAGGATATTCTTCGGCGTGATCTCAGATCGGATCGAGTCGGGTGCCTGTTTCCGGCGCCAGCGATTGCGGAGTGCTATGGCAACTGCGCGCTTCGCGCCAGTCTGCCCAACGATGTGGCGGTCAAGTTCTGCGACAATTTCGCGGGGAGTAAGGTCTTTCATCAGGACTTCCGAACTGGGTCTGGCGCTCGGCCAGCGTGAAACAAGGCGCGAAATGCGGGAACCTAGAGGTCCAGCGTTTCCAGCGTGAAATGGCTATTGGTGTAGACGCAGATGTCGGCAGCAATCTGCATTGCTTTGCGGCCGATCTCTTCGGAGTCGTCCTCATAGTCGTAAAGGCCGCGGGCCGCGGCCAGGGCGTAATTGCCGCCAGACCCGACAGCAACGACATTGTGTTCAGGCTCCAACACATCACCGGCGCCTGTGATGACGAGTGTCGATTCCTTGTCGGCCACGATCAGCAAGGCTTCGAGTTTTTGAAGATATTTCTCGGTCCGCCAATCCTTGGCAAGTTCAACGGCAGCGCGTTGGAGCTGGCCAGGGTGGCGCTCCAATTTGGCTTCAAGTCGCTCAAACAGGGTGAAAGCGTCCGCAGTTGCGCCGGCAAATCCTGCGAGAATGTCTCCGCCAGCGATTCGGCGGACCTTGCGGGCGTTGCCTTTCATGATGGTCTGACCCATCGAAACCTGCCCATCGCTGAGCATGACGAGTTTTCGGCCCTTGCGGACGGCGAGAATGGTTGTGCCATGCCAAATGGCGGCGTTGTCAGTGTCGTGCGTCATGGCGAATGATGTGGCCGATCCGTGCTGTCTGTTCAAGAGAGGACCTGTTACATGAATTTCCACAGAGATATGTCATATAAGTGTAGCTTTGCCCGGCTATCTGGGCGCGGATGGAAGGGAACCGCCTGAATGGTGCAACAGCTCGGCCAACTACCTATGGGATGGTTGCTGACCGCGCTGATAATCTTCGTGGTCACGACCGGATTTTCTGTGGGGCGAATACGCGCTGAGCGTTACTTGGTGTCGGGCCGTCACAAATTTCATTCACGTGGAAACTATCACGGCTACTATGTGGCAATGTGGGGCCTGCTGCCCACGCTATTCATCGCGTCGGCCTATATCCTGTTTTCACGCGCGGCCATCTTCGGGTGGCTGGACAGCGAGTTGCCGGAGGGCTTCCGCCAATTTTCCAGGGCTGAGCTTCAATCCTATTTGGAAGCTGTCTCAGCGGCGGCGCGGACCGGCGGCTATACTGGCGCAGACCGCATATTCGCGACGGTTACGAACCGCTACCTTGAATTATCTGGCAGTCTGAATGGTGCTACGCTGGGGGCGATGGTTCTGGCGGCGATTGGAGGTATCGCCTATGCGCGTCGCCAGGTCGCTCCAGCTTTTCGGGCCCGGCTCAAAGTGGAGCGTGGGGCAGAAGCATTCCTGTTCCTGTGCGCGGCCATCGCGATCGCCACCACAGTCGGCATCGTTGCGTCCCTTCTCTATGAAAGCATACGCTTTTTTGCTCAGGTGCCGATAACCGACTTTCTGTTTGGCACGCGGTGGAACGCGCAGACAAGCGCAGAATTCGGCGCACTACCACTTTTCTTCGGCACGTTCATGATCGCATTGATCGCGATGCTGGTGGCGGCCCCGATCGGGTTGTTCGCCGCCATATTCCTGTCGGAATATGCCTCCCAGCGCGTTCGGCGGTACACGAAGCCGTTGTTGGAGATGCTCGCCGGCATTCCGACGGTTGTGTATGGTTTCTTTGCGCTGCTGGTAATTGCGCCCGGCGTGAGGGCGGCCGCACTCGGGATCAACAGCTTGTTGATCAATATTGGCATCACGTCCGAACCTTTGCTGGCAGCACAACCGACAAGCGCGCTGGCGGCGGGATTGGTCATGGGCGTCATGGTCATTCCATTTGTGTCATCCTTGTCGGATGACGTGATCAATGCCGTGCCGCAAACTTTGCGTGATGCTGCGTTCGCTATGGGGGCAACCAAGTCGGAGACGATCAAGCAGATCATCTTGCCGGCCGCCTTGCCGGGTATTGTCGCGTCCATGCTGCTGGCCGTTTCCCGAGCCATAGGCGAAACCATGATTGTTGTTATGGCGGCAGGTCAGCGGGCACGCATTTCTTTCGATCCGTCTACGGATTTGACGACAATTACGGTCCAGATCGTGGCACTTCTGACGGGGGAGACGCAGTTCGACAGTCCGAAGACGCTGTCAGCCTTTGCGTTGGGACTTGTCCTCTTCGTCGTTACACTCGGCTTTAACCTGATCGCCCTCCGGGTCGTCCAGCGATACAGAGAGAAGTATGAGTAGTCCCGTGGAAACACCGCTTCGGTCAGAAAAGGCCTTGAAGCACCTGCGCCGCCGCCGCGCTGCGGACACGCGATTCCGGGTGTATGGGCTCGTGGCCCTTGGCTTTGCACTTTTCTCTTTGGTTTTCTTGATCTGCGCGATTGCCTGGAAGGCGAGCAGCGCGGTCACCTATCATGTGGTGAAGACTGATATCGTGCTCGAGGCTGACCGCATTGTACCCGATGGCAATGCCTCGCCAGAAGAAATCACCCGAAATATCGAAGGCTTCTACACGCTGGTGCGGGATGACCTTTTTGCGGAATTCGCTAACCTGGAAGACACTCCCGCAGTACGGAAGGACTTCAGCGCCTTGATTGACCGGCTGGCGGTTTTGCCGCTCGCGCGTCGGGTGGCGAAAAATCCTACATTGATTGACCAGACGGTCTCGATCCAGGTTCCCGTTTCGGATGACGTCGACCTGTTCCTGAAGCGGTCGTCGCCGCGCAGCATACCGTTCCGGCTCGGTGAGGGCGCACAAATCAGCCTGGGGCAGGGTACGGATGAAATGGTCCTGAGGCATCCGGCCTTGGAGTCCGTTCTTTCCTCGCTCACAGCGCTCGGATCGCAGCAAGGCGCGCCATCGGTATTGGTGATCGCCGACAGCGCAGTGGCGCGTCTGACAGATTTGCAAGACCAGACCGCCGGGTTCGAGATACTGGCTGGCGATCTCGCAGACTTTCAAGGCAAGCCGTTGAAGGGTCTGATCGTGGCCGTTCCCGAGAGCAACCGGACGATTTCTGATTTGCAGATCGCATGGGCATTGGCCTTGAAATCGGAAGGTATCATTCGGCGCGTGCCCCATACGAGCCTGTTGACCAGCACAGACAGCACATATCCGGAACTTGCGGGATCTCTAGCGGCAATTGTTGGATCTCTGTTGACGATGCTGGTTACTGGCATGGTTGCCATCCCAATGGGTATTTTTGCCGCCATATTCCTTGAGGAGTTCGCGCCGAAGAACCGGCTGACTCAACTGATTGAGGTGAACATCAACAATCTGGCAGCGGTGCCGTCCATCGTCTTTGGCCTGTTGGGGGCAACCTTGTTGCTCGGCACGTTCGGTTTGCCGCGATCGGCGCCTCTGGTGGGCGGTCTCGTTCTGGCTTTGCTGATCCTGCCGGTTGTGATCATCGCTGCCCGCGCAGCCCTCAGGGCTGTGCCCCCGTCGATCCGAAGTGGCGCGCTCGCTGTTGGCGCGTCTCGAATGCAGGCCGTGTTTCACCATGTTCTGCCGCTCGCCTTTCCGGGCATGTTGACCGGCGCAATCCTCGGAATGGCGCGCGCATTGGGGGAGACAGCACCATTGCTTCTGATTGGAATGGTGGCATTTGTTGCGGAAGTGCCGTCCTCGACGACCGACGAGGCAACTGCGCTACCGGTGCTGATCTATAGCTGGGCGTCGAATGCGGAGCGCGCCTGGGAGCCGATGACGGCTGCAGTTATCGTGATCCTTCTGGCGCTTCTTGTTACAATGAATGTCATCGTCGTTATGTTGCGACGCAAATTCGAGCGGAGATGGTAATGGATACCACGGCCCAGACAGATCACGATCCGGCTTTGACCGGAGAAGGCGCTGACCAGGCGCAGGCGCTGGTTTATCCCCGCATCAATTGTCAGGACGTCAACGTCTTTTACAGCGGCAAACAGGCCGTGTTCGATGTGTCGCTGCCAGTTTTCGACCGTTCGGTTACGGCGCTGATTGGCCCATCCGGGTGTGGAAAATCCACCTTTCTGCGCTGCCTGAACCGTATGAACGATACGATTGATGGAGCGAAGGTGACCGGCGACATCTTCATGGATGGTGAGAACATCAATTCGCCAGATGTCGACCCGGTGCTATTGCGGTCGCGTGTCGGCATGGTGTTCCAGAAGCCCAACCCGTTTCCGAAATCCATTTACGATAACATCGCTTATGGGCCGCGCATTCATGGACTCGTAGACGATCGCCAGGAACTCGATGCCATCGTCGAGAAAAGCCTGCGCCGCGCCGGTCTGTGGCAGGAAGTTAAAGACCGGCTCACCCAGCCCGGCACCAGCCTGTCAGGTGGGCAGCAGCAGCGCTTGTGCATTGCCCGCGCAATCGCCGTGCGACCTGAGGTTATTTTGATGGATGAGCCGTGTTCTTCGCTGGATCCGATTGCAACGGCACGGATCGAAGAACTGATTGACGAGCTCAGAAAGCGCTATTGCATTGTAATCGTGACCCATTCCATGCAACAGGCAGCGCGAGTGTCGCAACGCACGGCCTTCTTCCATCTTGGCCACCTCGTTGAGATGGGCGACACCGACCAAATATTCACCAGCCCGCGTGAGCGGCGCACTGAAGACTACATCACCGGCCGGTTCGGATAGGGAGACTGCATGGCAGATCACATCGTCTCAGCATTTACAGACGAGCTCGACAAGATCGCTGCCGATCTCATGCGTATGGGCGGCATTGTGGAAACGATGATCCTGGATTCCTGCCAGGCGGTAGACCGCAATGACAAGGAACTCGCAAAGGATGTGATCTCCCGCGATCCCAGTGTCGACCGGCTGGAAGAAGAAGTGGAGCGCCAGATTGTGAGTCTGATCGCGCGCCGCCAGCCCATGGCTCATGATCTGCGGTCGGTCTTTGCGGCGCTGAAGACGGCGGGTGAGCTGGAGCGGATTGGTGATCTTTCGAAGAATATCGGCAAACGCACCCTGATGCTGGATGATGCTGTCCCGTCCATGATGCGCCACGGCGTAGCGCGCATGGCACGCCCGGTGTCACTGCAATTGCATTCCGTGTTGGATGCTTATGCGACCAGCAATGCCGAGACCGCCAAAATGGTCTGGGAAAGCGATGACGACATCGACCAGCACTATAATTCATTGTTCCGGGAAATGATCACTTACATGATCGAGGATCCGCGCACCATCGGTGCTGGAGCGCATATGTTGTTCATGGCCAAAAACCTTGAACGCATCGGCGACCACTGCACGAACATCGCAGAATTCATTTACTTTCAAATCACTGGCGAATATCTCATGCCCCATGAGCGCCCGAAAGCCCCCAATACGGGCGTCTGAAAAGACGTAGGACAAGAGGATCTGTCATGAAGCCCTATGTGCTTATCGCTGAAGATGAGAGCGCCGTTTCGGAGTTGCTTTTCTACAATCTCAAGAAAGAGGACTATGAGGTCGCAATTGCCAGCGATGGTGAAGAAGCGATGCTGATGATCGAGGAACGCGCGCCGGATCTGCTGTTGCTTGACTGGATGCTTCCCAAGGTCAGCGGCATCGAAGTCTGCCGTCGGATCCGCAGTGGCGGGGCCAATCCGAACTTGCCGATCATCATGTTGACCGCACGGGGCGAAGAAAGTGACCGCATTCGGGGGCTCGATACCGGCGCCGATGATTACGTCACCAAGCCTTTTTCAACGACCGAATTGATGGCGCGTGTTCGCGCCGTGTTGCGTCGTATCCGCCCCGGCCTGAAGGATGATCGAATTACAGTAGGGGATATCGAGATTGACCGGGTCGCGCATAAGGTCGCCCGGAATGGGCAGGATATCCATCTCGGGCCGACCGAGTTTCGCTTGCTGGACTATTTCATGCAGCATCCGGGACGTGTATTTTCACGCGAGCAATTGCTCGACACAGTCTGGGGCTCGGACGTTTATGTCGAGGCGCGAACCGTAGACGTGCATGTTGGGCGTCTGCGCAAGGCATTGCGTCAGGAAGGCGGGGACGATCCGATCCGGACCGTCCGCTCCGCCGGGTATGCCCTTCGAGCTGACTAGAAAAGTTCAGTCAGGAAGTTTTCGAGGTTTTCAAAGCTGCGACGGTCTGAATCTGCGTTGTAGACCGTACCCATTTCCCTGTTATCAGCGCCAAGCGTCGTGAAGGAGTGCATGGAATTACCGTGCACGTGCAATTGCCAGTCCGCACCTGACCCGTCCAGTTCCTTCGTAATGGCCATCACGTCTTCCGGAGTGGCCATTGGATCATGCCAGCCATGCTCGATCATCACTTTCGCGGTGATCTTCGGTGCCGGCACATTTTCGGCTGGGCGGAACAGGCCGTGGAATGAGGCTACGCCCAGAACCTCATGATTGGCGCGAGCCATGTCCAGAACGGCGAGACCCCCAAAACAGAAGCCGATGGCTGCCGCTTTCGTTGGGTCAACACCCACTTGTTGCTTTGCGGCAGCAAGGCCACCTGCAAGGCGCTTCTGCAATTCGGCCCGGTCGCCAACAAGAGGATTCATGAGGGCTTGGTTCTCTTCGACCGTCGTGCCGCGCTTTCCCTTGCCATAGACGTCCATGGCGAAAGCGGCATAACCAAGCTTTGCTATGCGTTCGGCCTTCTCGCGCTCATTGTCGCCCAGGCCGCCCCATGCATGGGCGATCACGACGACTGGAGCTGTATCCTTGCCCTTTGGGCGTAGGAAGTAGCCCTCATAGGTCTTGCCATCGACAGTGTAATCAACTTCGCTCATGTCATTGCTCTCCTTGGTGTGTGCCTGTCAGATACAGGGCATTCGGTCCTCTCTTTCAAGGGGGGCAGCGATTAGTATGAAGATTCTAGGAATTTTCGATACGTCCTGTTCCATTGAAACTTACGGATAAAGGACCCGCCACACATGGCCAAGAAAAATGAGAAGAAGGTGAAAGCGAAGTCGGCAAAAGCCGCGAGCGCAAAAGCCTCCAAATCCACCAAGAAGCCAGCCAAGGCAAAGAAGGCTTCCAAAGCGCCTGAGCCAAACACGGCCGACATGGCACACAAGATCTGGCTCGCAGGCGTTGGCGCCTATGGCAAAGCCTATGACAAGGCAATCGCCAATACGAAGACGTTCAACAAGCAGTCCACCGAATTGTTCGAAGACCTCGTCAAGCGTGGCGAAGAGATTGAGCATGACGTCCGCGCACGCGTTCAGGACAATGATGTTGTTCAGAACGCTTCGAAGAACGCGGCCAAATATGCCAGCGTCGCCCGCGAATTTCAGACTCAGGCACGTGACGAGTTCGAAGCTCGGATGGAACGCATGCGCGACTTGCTGGGCGTGAAGGGCCTCGGCAAGAAAGGTGGCAAGCTCGCCGCCAAGCTCGACAAACTGGAAGACGAAGTTGCTGAAACGGTTTCGAAGGCTCGGTCCAAAACCAAAGACCGCAGCAATGATCTGAAGCAGCGTATTTCACGGCTGACCGAAGAGATCGAAGCTGTGGCAACGGAGTCCGGTGCGGATCTTGTTAAGACGAGCAAGAAGGCGGCCCAACGCACATCAAAGGCTGTTCAGGACGCCGTCGCAAAGCCAGCGGAGGCTAAACCGAAGACATCTGCAAAAGCCAAGCCTGTCGCAAAGGCAAAACCGGCCTCTGCCGCGTCAACCAAGGCGGATGACTTCACGCTCATGACAGGGGTCGGCCCTGCACTAGCCGCCAAGCTGAAAGCGGCGGGTATCAAGAGCTTTGCCGATATCGCCGCGCTCAAGGCGGCAGACATTCAGGCCCTGGACGCCAAGATTATGGCGCGTGGCCGTATCGCCCGCGATGAATGGGTCAAACAAGCCAAAGTGCTGATGAAGTAGTCCGGCACAATCATGAAACTGGTGAGGGCGGTTCCGTGAGGGACCGCCCTTTTCTTATGCGACGACGGTGTCGTAATGCTCGAAGAGATCTGTCAGCGTCTCCACACCCCGGTCACCCATATAGGGTGGCAACAGGCACATGACCTGAAGCACAGTCCTGTGGATCAAGGTTGGCCCATCATGGCTGTCCGCATTCAAATGATCCTCCGCCAACCAAAAGGTCAGGGTCGTCATGAATTGGTCTGTCAGAACTTCTCTCAGACGCGGATCCAGCCGCAACACCGATCCCGCGGTCAATTCATCCAGCACACCAACAAGCGCGGTCCGCATCCGCGACAGGATGGATCTGAACCGTTTGGCAAGGTCAGGATACCGATCGAGCAATAGTCCAAGATCGCGATAAAAAAACCGAAAGTCGTAAATTTCTTCGAGAATGATGTAGAGGTAGACCCAGCTGTCCTCCAGACTGGTAATCCGGCCACGGGACCCGCTCAGGATGATGCGCATCTCGTTCTCGAACCGGTCAAACAGGGCATGGATGATCGCGTCCTTGCCCTTGAAATGGTAATAGAGGTTGCCAGGGCTGATATCGAGCGCATTCGAAATATCAACAGCCGTCTGCTGGGCTTCTCCTTCTTCATTGAAGAGAAGCAAACTAACGTGAAGTATGCGATCGCGTGTTTTCATGGTCTGATATGGTGTTTGACACGCAATTCTCACTATGGAACGAATTTTATTTGAAATTTTGATGTAACCTTTTTCCGAATGCGAAAGAGGCCCAATAAAAGATCCAGTCGCCACGTTTGGTGGGAATGACTGGGCAGACCCAAGGGGAGAGGGGCATGACGCGCCCGAAGAAAGACTACGCAAACAAGGCGGCTACGGCATTCAAGGACGTGAACCCGTTCTTGTCCGGTTCCGACCCGCAGGAGATGGTCGGCGCAGTAGCCATGATGTTGCGCTCGACCATGAAAAATCCCGCCATTACAGCGAAAGCTGCCAGCCGGATGGCAGCTGACGGCGCGAAGATCTTGATGGGCAGGTCCGATCGGGCGGCAGATCCTCGCGATCGCCGTTTCAAGGATTCGACCTGGTCTGAGAGCCCCTTCTACAAGCGCGGTATGCAAGCTTATCTGTCGACTCAGGAGCATCTGAATGACTGGGTGGCCAATCTCAGCATGACGGAGTTGGAACATGCGCGGGCGAAGTTCCTGACCAGCATGATTACTGACGCCTTGGCACCCACCAACACCCTGCTCGGCAATCCGGCCGCCAGCAAGAAAGTGGTGGAGTCAGGAGGCATGTCCCTGCTGAAGGGGCTGAAGAATGCGTATACGGACGTCACAAAAAATGGTGGTTTGCCGAGTCAGGTAGACAAGCGACCCTTCGAGGTCGGCAAGAATCTCGCAATGTCGCGCGGCAAGGTGATCTGGAAAAATGAGATGCTGGAACTGATCCAGTACGAGCCAATTACCGACAAGGTTCACCGCACGCCAGTTCTGATCGTCCCACCACAGATCAACAAGTTTTATGCGATGGATCTGTCTCCCGCGATCTCAATGGTCCAGTTCCTGATGGCGCAGCAAATGCAGACCTTTGTTGTGTCCTGGCGCAATCCTCAGAAAGAGCACGCGCATTGGGGCATGAGCGCCTATATCGACAGCTTGATCCAGGCGAGCGAAGTTATCCGCAAGGTCACGCGATCCAGGAAAATAAGTATCGCCGGCGCCTGTTCGGGCGGTATCACGGCGGCGACATTGGCCAGTCTGTTCGCAGCAGCAGGTGACGACCGCATCAACTCGCTGACCTTCATGGTATGTGTCCTGGATCCCCAGCGGGAAGATAGTCAGATGGGGCAGATTGTGTCTGATCAGAGCCTAGAGGTCGCCCGGAAATATTCCAGACGCAAAGGCATCCTTAAAGGCGATGATCTGGCACGCATGTTTGCCTGGATGCGTCCGAATGATCTTGTCTGGAACTATGTGGTGAATAACTACCTGATGGGCGAGGATCCGCCGCCCTTCGACATCCTGTTCTGGAACAACGACTCCACGAATTTGCCGGCGCAATTGCATTCGGACTATCTCGACATGGGGCTGAACCAGCCTTTCAGTCACCCGGGCGAGTTTGAAGTGGCTGGCCACCCAGTTGATTTGACGAAAGTGACAGCCGACGCTTTTGTGGTTGGGGGCCTGACCGATCACATCACCCCGTGGAAGGCGTGTTACCGCACAACTCAACTCCTCGGATCACAGAGTATAAAATTCGTGTTGTCTTCCAGCGGACATATCCAGTCCCTATTGAATCCACCAGGCAATCCGAAGGCGAAGATGCTTCGCAACCCGGACCTGGACGCGGATGCCGATACCTGGGCGGCAAAGGCAACAGAAGAAGCTGGCAGCTGGTGGCCTGTCTGGGGCGAGTGGCTAAAAGAGCGCTCGGGGACATTGAAAGCTGCGCCCCGCGCTTGCGGTGGTGAGGCATTCCCGGCTCTCTATGACGCGCCGGGCCATTACGTGTTTGACGAATAGGCCGAAAATCTCACGGGAGCCTTCATGACGTCGCCGAAACGCATGCCGATCATCGAGACACAAGACGTAGACGGTATCGAATTGCGCACAGCGCGATGGACATCGGCGTCCAATTCGAGGCAGGCGACTTTGCTGTTCTTCAATGGCATTGGAGCCAATCTGGAACTGACGCTCGGTCTTGGCGACATGTTTCCGGACCGGGACATCATCACCTTTGATGTGCCCGGAGTTGGCTTGAGTCCCGTGACCAGCTGGCCTTATCGCCCCTGGATGCTGGCACGTTGGGCCCGCAAGCTTCTGGATTCGCACGATATTGAAGAAGTGGACGTGATGGGCGTGTCCTGGGGCGGGGCCATGGCGCAACAATTCGCCTTTCAGTATCGCCGCCGCGTCGGAAAACTGGTGCTTTGCGCGACCACAGCCGGGATGACGATGATTCCGGGCCACCCGAAGTCGCTCTCCAAAATGGTGGACACACGACGCTACTCGGACCCGGAATTCATGCGGAAGAGTTTCGAGTCGCTCTATGGCGAAGCCGTCGATGGAGAGTCTGGCAGCCATATCGACAATCTCCTGCCGCCAGACCCCAAAGGTTATATCTACCAGTTGCTGGCCTTTGTCGGCTGGTCGAGTCTGCCATTCATCCGCTTTCTGACAATGCCAACTTTGGTTTTGATGGGAGACCGGGACACGATCGTGCCTGTCGCCAATGGCCATATATTACGAGTGGCCCTGCCTGACGCTGAGCTGAAAGTCATTGAGGGAGGGGGGCATCTGTTTCTTGTGACGCGCGCTGAAGAGACCGCCGACCTGATACGGCAATTTCTGATCAGGTCAGAAAGTGAGCCGAAAGCTGCGGCTTGATCAGGTCTTTGCTGTCTTCACGGCGACCCGCTCTTCAAGGGCATCACACACTGCGTTCGCGACCGATTGGGCTGCGTCACCCCGGCCAATCGATCCAAAAGCGGCCATGCAGGCCTCGACATGGAGATTGATCAGCGCAGAATTCTCGCCTGGCTCAGTTTCAGACAGCAACCTGCAGAGCGACCCACAAAGGCGCGACACCGCGGGATATCCGTATGATGTGGCAACACCGCGAATATTGTGCGCGCAGGTTTCGAGTAATTTGTAGTCCGCATGGCTGGCACCGGAAGTCTTGGCGGCTCCCCAGGCATTCTTCAAACGATCAAGGTCCGCCTGCATCCACGCGTCAAAACGAGATGACAGGTCTTCGACCGCGGCTTCTGCTCTATCCCCGAGCTCGTCCGGATCGTGACCGGCGTCCGATGCAGCAACAGCGGCATCACCTACTGGCGCAACGGGGGCCATCTTTATCACTCGGCTGATATCCGGAGTTATTGAGGTAGCTGGCTGGTCGCTCTTCGCGCCAGCATTGGGTTTCAGTTTGTTTATCAGAGCCTTGAGCATCGCGATTCCCTATCGTTCGGGTAATCGTATCGTCCAAGCCTTAACGTTTTCCTGACCGAAGGTCTTTGAAATCGCTTCAGAAACCAAACTGTTCCCGCAAGATGCGTTCATCAAGCGCATGCCCTGGATCGAACAGCATGGTAAGCCGACGCCGGTCCTCTTGAACGTCCACGCTGACAATGTCGCGCACTTCCTGATTGTCCGCGGCAGCGGCAACCGGACGCAGGATCGGAGCGATCACATCAATACGTACATGCGCGTCGCGCCGAAGTAGGGCGCCTTTCCACCTGCGCGGCCGGAAGGCGCTGACAGGCGTGAGGGCGAGCAGGCCAGCTCCGATCGGCAGGATCGGGCCATGTGCGGACAAGTTGTAGGCCGTGGATCCCGCTGGCGTTGCGACCATCAAACCGTCACAGGCCAGCTCGTCCATCCGCATCTTGCCGTCGATTGTGATCTTGAACCTCGACGTCTGCGCCGTCTGGCGAAACATCGATACTTCATTGATCGCAAGGGCGCGGTGTTCGTGATCATGTACGTCGCGAACGGTCATTCGCAGGGGCGAGATGACGGCGCGTTCGGCTGAGTTGATACGGTCGGGGAGTTTGTCGACGTTGAATTCGTTCATCAGGAAGCCGACCGTGCCACGGTTCATGCCGTATACCGGTTGACCCCCTTCAAACTGACGCCGCAACGAATCCAGCATTGCCCCATCGCCGCCGAGCGCAACGATCACATCGGCATCATCCTCGCTGCACTGGCCGTACTTTTTGGTCAGGACAGACAGCGCGTCCTGGGCTTCTGGGCGCTTGGAAGCGTAAAAGTGCAGACGTAGACCACTCATGGTGGCCCATCTGCTTTGCGAAGGGTGGAAGCGTCAAGGCGGATTCTGGCATACCGCCGCGTGCACCGGATAGTGCGAGTCCACCAAGTTGACGCGGGTGTCAGCTTTTTCTGGCCTGTGATCGGATTTTCCGCTAGTTTGCCCGCAAAACATATCTGGGAGATTCAATCATGGCCGACGGCGCGCACAAATTAGATATTCGTTCCTCTGTATCCGCAGAAGAGTGGCAGGCTCGCGTGGACCTCGCTGCGCTGTATCGCCTGATCGCGATGCATGGCTGGGACGATCTGATTTTCACGCATATTTCTCATCGCGTTCCTGGGCCGGACCATCACTTCCTGATCAACCCATATGGTTATTTCTTCGAGGAGATTACGGCGTCTTCGCTCGTGAAAGTCGATCTGGAAGGCAACGTCGTCCAGGAGACGGATAGCTTTATCAATCCGGCCGGCTTCACCATCCATTCGGCAATCCATGATGCGCGCGACGATGCGCAGGTCGTGATCCATGTCCACACCGATCAGGGCGTTGCTGTCTCGGCGCAGAAGGAAGGCCTGATGCCACTCAGCCAAACCGCCATGATTGTACGTGAGGACATCGCCTACCATGATTATGAAGGTATCGCGCTGGACCTGGACGAACGTGAGCGGCTCGTCGCTGATCTGGGCCCCAAGAAACATTCAATGCTTCTGCGCAACCACGGTACGCTGACGGTCGGCGACACGGCGGCGTCTGCATTTACGCGGATGTTCTTTCTGGAGCGTGCCTGCAACATGCAGATCATGGCGCTTTCGGCTGGGCGCGATGGTGTGTTGGAGTGCGAATCTGATCTTCAGCAGAAGGTTGCCGGGCAGGGCGGCATGACAGAACACAGTTCCGGCATGAACATGGTGACGGAAAAACTGGTTTGGCCGGCGCTGCTTCGCAAGCTGGATCGCGAAATGCCGGGCTATGACGCCTAGGGGTAATCCCGTATGCGACAAAAGCGGTCCGCGACGTATGGAGCCATTATCAATCGTCGTTTTGGCCACTATGTAGGCTCGGAAAAGATCAGGAACGAAACAGATGAAGCATCTGAAGGCCTTCGAGGACGCGCTTAATTCGATTCACGGCGAAGGCCGCTATCGCGTATTTGTAGACCTGCACCGTCACAAGGGCAGGTTTCCAAAGGCGACGGCGCGGTTCGAGGACGGCGAGCGCGAAGTCACCATCTGGTGCTCCAATGACTATCTTGGCATGGGCCAGGACGAAGACGTCATCAATTCCATGCATGAGGCCATCGATAGTTTCGGTGCAGGTTCGGGCGGCACGCGTAACATCTCCGGCACGACTCGTTACCATGTCGATCTTGAGCGCGAACTGGCAGATTTGCACGGCAAGGAGTCAGCGCTCCTGTTCACATCCGGCTACGTTTCCAATGAGGCGACATTGTCGACCTTGGGCAAGATTTTGCCTGACCTGATCATTTATTCCGACTCGTTGAACCACGCTTCGATGATTGAAGGCATTCGTCGCTCAGGTGCAGACCGTCGCATCTTCAAGCATAACGACGTGGATCATCTGCGGGCGCTGATGGAGAATGATGATCCGGATCGCCCGAAGCTGATCGCGTTTGAGAGCGTTTATTCCATGGACGGTGATTTCGGCCGGATGGAAGAAATTTGCGATCTGGCCGATGAATTCGATGCGATGACCTATCTGGACGAAGTGCATGCGGTTGGCATGTATGGCCAGAATGGCGCCGGCGTTGCGGAGATGTGGGGTCTGGCGGATCGGATCGACATCATCGAGGGCACGCTTGGCAAGGCTTATGGTGTCATGGGCGGCTACATTGCCAGCCACGAGACCGTGGTCGACGCCATCCGCTCAATGGCTTCAGGTTTTATCTTCACGACATCCACTTGTCCCGTAATGGCGGCGGGTGCGCTGGCCAGCATTCAGAAACTGCGGACGGATGCGGGACGGGAATTGCGCCGGACCCATCAGGCGAACGCTGCCAAGCTGAAGCAGAAATTCCGCGATGCCGGCCTGCCTATGATCGACACTGACACGCATATCGTACCATTGCTGGTGGGAGATCCGGAGCGCTGCAAGGCGCTGTCCGATACATTGCTATTCGATTTCGGTATCTATGTGCAGCCGATCAATTACCCGACTGTCCCGAAGGGTACGGAGCGTTTGCGCTTCACGCCGAGCCCTGTGCATGACGAAGTCATGATGGATGAGTTGGTGGCTGCGATCCTGGCTGTTTGGAAGCAGCTCGGCCTCGACAAGGCAGCCTGATCCGGTTTTTCGACTATTTGGTTTTTTTCTTGGGTGCGGGCGGTGCCTTCTTGCCAAGCCCGATCTGTTTGGCGTGCTTTGAGCGCAGCTTTGCGTAGTTTGGCGCAACCATCGGGTAGTCGGATGGTAATCCCCATTTCGCGCGGTAGTCTTCGGGCGTCATGTCAAATTTGGATCGAAGATATCGCTTCAGCATCTTGAGCTTCCGGCCATCCTCGAGACAGATCAGGAAGTCCGGTGTGATGGATTTCGCAATTGAGACTGCTGGTTCCTGAGTATCTGCTGCAGGCTCCGCGCCTTTCGATAGCCCGGAAACCGTCTCATAGATGTTCGTGATGAGCTGTGGCAGCGCATCTGCTTCGACCTGGTTGTTCGACACATATGACGAGACAATCTCGGCAGTCATGTCGAGCAGGTCAGATGACTCGTATTCACTCATGGCCCACCAAGACTCTGTCAGGTATTTGGATATTCAGCTGCACAATCGCGCCCCAACTAAACTGCTAAATACCATAGTTCTTCAAGTATTTGCACGACAATCCCGACACAATCTCTCAAATTGTGCATGCAGGGTGCGATATTGTGGGCCCAGCACGCACCGGCGGTTGCGGCGGGACCCGCCTGAGCGTAAATAGCGCAAGACCCAGCAGGAGATTCGCCCATGGCAGACACAGCCCAGCCCGCCCGGTTTGATACCACGGAATTTTTCAGCCAATCTCTGGAAGATCGTGATCCCGAGCTGTTCGATGCGATCCGGAAGGAACGTACCCGTCAGCAGCAGCAGATCGAGCTGATTGCGTCAGAGAATATTGTTTCCAAAGCCGTGTTGGAGGCTCAGGGAACGGTGCTGACGAACAAGTATGCTGAAGGCTATCCAGGCAAGCGATATTACGGTGGCTGCGAGTTTGTGGACATTGCGGAAGAGTTGGCGATTGAGCGGGCCAAGAAGCTGTTCAATTGCGGATTCGCCAATGTGCAGCCGAATTCCGGCAGCCAGGCTAATCAGGGTGTGTTCAATGCGGTGCTGAAGCCGGGCGATACGATCCTCGGCATGAGCCTGGACGCAGGTGGTCACCTGACCCACGGTGCCAAGCCAAACCAGTCCGGCAAATGGTTTAATGCCGTTCAGTATGGTGTGAGTCGGGAAGATGATCGAATTGACTTCGTGGAAGTGGAGCGCCTTGCCAAGGCGCACCGCCCGCAGCTGATCATCGCGGGTGGCTCTGCCTATCCTCGTGAGATCGACTTCAAACGATTCCGCGAAATCGCTGATGAGGTTGGGGCGTTGTTCCTCGTGGACATGGCGCATTTTGCGGGTCTCGTTGCCGGCGGCGCGCATCCGAACCCACTGGACCATGCGCATATCGCGACGACAACAACGCACAAGACATTGCGTGGCCCGCGTGGCGGCATGATCCTCACCAATGACGAAGCGCTCGCGAAAAAGATCAACTCAGCCATCTTCCCCGGCATTCAGGGTGGACCGCTGATGCATGTCATCGCGGCCAAGGCGGTAGCCTTCGGAGAGGCACTTCAGCCAGAATTCAGGAATTATGCGGCTCAAGTTGTTGCAAATGCGCGCGCTATGGCTGCGGCTTGCAAATCCAGCGGGCTGGACGTTGTCTCTGGCGGTACGGATACGCACGTCGCATTGATCGATTTGCGACCGAAGAATGTGACCGGTCGCGACGCTGAGCATGCGCTCGAGCGTGCCTTCATCACCTGTAACAAGAACGGCGTACCCTTCGACCCGCAAAAGCCGATGATCACCAGCGGTATTCGGGTGGGCTCGCCAGCCGGAACGACTCGCGGTTTCGGCGAGGATGAGTTCACGCAGATCGGTAACTGGATTGGCGAGATTGTCGACGCGGTTGCGTCCGGCGAAAGCACATCAGCAGAAGACAAGGTGCGCGAAGAGGTGAAAGCCCTGACGGCGCAGTTCCCGATCTATAATGGATTGGGAGGCTGATAGACCTTGCGATGTCCGTTCTGCGGTTCCGAGAATACATCGGTGAAGGACAGCCGCTCGGCTGAAGACAACACGGCTGTCCGTCGCAGGCGTGTATGTGAGGCGTGTGGTGCGCGGTTCACGACGTTTGAACGTGTTCAGTTGCGCGAGATCATGGTGGTGAAGCGGGATGGCAAACGCGTGCCGTTTGACCGGGACCGTCTGACGCGCTCGATCACCATCGCCTTGCGGAAACGCCCCGTGGATCGGGAACAGATCGACCAAATGGTGTCCGGTATTGCGCGCAAGCTGGAAAGCGGTGGCGAAACCGAGGTGACGTCCAATGAAGTGGGCGAATTTGCCATGGAGGCGCTGCGGCAAGTCGATCCGGTCGGTTATGTGCGGTTCGCAAGTGTCTACAAGGATTTCAGGGATCCGAACGATTTCGCTCAATTCATTGAGCAGACATCGCTGGAAGAAGAGAGCGATCCTGAATGAGCGGGGTGAAAGTCACCCTTAAGATCGCTACATCGCTGGATGCCCGCATAGCTTTGTCCGATGGGACGAGCCAGTGGATCACGACCAGTGAGTCACGCGCACGGGCACATGAAATGCGCGCCGCGCATGATGCGGTTCTGGTTGGAGTGGGCACGGTACTCGCCGATGATCCGTTGCTGACCGCCCGAACAGTTCCACTCCCCAAGATCCAACCCATCCGGATCGTCGCAGATTCTCAAGGTCGCACACCGCGCAGTTCCAGACTGGTCCAGTCTGTTTCATCCGGACGCGTTGTTGTCGCAACCAATGGCCAGCCGCAGGATATCCTCGCAGCGAGCGGCGTAGATATCTGGCGCTGCGGGAAAGGCATTCGCGTGGACGTGAATGACCTCCTTCATCGCGCTGAGATCGAAGGAATTGCATCTCTCCTGATAGAAGGGGGCGGCACGCTGGCGGCCAGCTTCATTCGGGAAGGGCTTGTGGACGAAATTGCCTGGTTTCGCGCCCCCATCCTGATCGGAGGAGACGGCCTGCCAGCGCTCGCCGCCCTGGGACTCTCCAATCTGGGCGAAGCGTCACGTTGGCGCGCTATCGCTACGGAACGGATTGGGGTTGATGTCCTGGACACCTATGTAAGGGTCTGAATAAGAAACTAAGGGCAGGAAAATGTTTACAGGCCTCGTTACCGATGTCGGGACCGTCCGATCCGTGGAGGACCGCAATGGGCTTCGCCGGTTTGAAGTCGAAAGCCGCTACAAGCTGGAAGATATCACCCTGGGCGCGTCCATCATGCATTCGGGCGTATGCCTGACGGTCGTGGATATGGGGCAGGGCGAGCGCGGCGCGTGGTTCGCCGCCGAAGCCGTGCCGGAAACACTTTCCAAGACGATTCTAGGTGACTGGACGGTTGGATCTCACGTCAATCTGGAACAGAGCCTGAAACTCGGCGACGAGTTGGGCGGCCATTTCGTGTTTGGCCATGTTGATGGCGTCGGTCAGGTAGTTTCCGTCGAACCGGAAGGTGAAAGCTATCGTTTGACCATACGGCCACCTGAACAGATCGCGCGCTACTTCGCGACCAAGGGGTCCGCGGCGGTAAATGGTGTGTCTCTGACCGTGGCTGAAGCCCTGCCGAATGGTGATTTCGAGTTGGCGATCATTCCCCACACTTGGGAGGTGACTACACTCAACCAGTTGCAGCCCGGTTCCAGCGTCAATCTTGAGATCGACATGTTGGCACGCTACGTGGCGCGGATGATCGGCGCGGATGCGCCGAAGGGATAAGGGCAGATATGAGCAGCGAATTTCATCAAGCAATCTCCTCGATTGACGAGATCATCGAAGATGCCCGCAATGGCCGGATGTATATCCTGGTCGACGCAGAGGACCGGGAGAATGAGGGCGACCTGATCATTCCGGCCAATTTTGCCACGCCGGAACATGTGAACTTCATGGCGCGTCACGGTCGGGGCCTGATCTGCCTGGCGATGGGTCAGGAGCGCGCGCATACGCTGAATCTCGACATGATGACCCGGAACAATCGGGAAAGCATGGGAACGGCCTTCACGGTCTCGATCGAAGCGAAAGACGGCGTCACGACGGGTATTTCGGCCCATGATCGTGCCCGGACAATTGCCGTCGCCATCGACCCGACCAAGGATCATGAGGACATCGTATCACCCGGACACGTCTTCCCGCTGATTGCGCGCGAAGGCGGCACACTCGTCCGCGCCGGGCATACAGAGGCGGCCGTCGACATTTCCCGCATGGCCGGCCTCTATCCGGCCGGTGTGATCTGCGAAATCATGAATGAAGACGGCACCATGTCCCGTCTTCCGGAACTGATCGCCTTCGCCCAGTTGCACAATCTGAAAATCGGCACGATTGCCGACCTCATCGCCTGGCGCCGAAAGAATGACCGGTTCATGGAGCGCCGCGTCGAAGCGCCGCTCGATTCCGGTTACGGGGAAGGGTTCCGGACGGTCTGTTTCCGTAACGCGCTCGACAATTCGGAACATATCGCCATCGTTCACGGGGATATCACGCCGGACAGCACAACGCTGGTACGGGTACACCGGATGGACATCCTGTCGGACGTGCTGGGAGAGAACGGCCCAAGACACGGCCTGGTTGAGCGCGCGATGCGCGTAATTGCTGACGCTGAAGAACCGGGCGTGGTCGTGTTCGTGAACACGATGCGGCCGAACATCATTGCCGAACGGCTCGGCCTGAAGCCCTCAGTGGCCCCCGATCCGACCGCGCCCATTCGTGAATACGGTGTCGGTGCTCAAATTCTGCGGGATTTGGGCGTACGTCGCATGATCTACCTGTCCGGAACGCAGCCCACCCGCTTGGCAGGCCTTGACGGCTACGGCCTGACGATAGAGGGGTGGCGCAATCTTCATGAGGAGAACAACTGATGGCAGACCGCGTTCTTGTCGCCATTTCGAAATACTACAAGCACATCTCCGATGAGCTGGAAGCTGGCGCGCTGGAAGCTCTTGAAGCTGCTGGCGCGACTGTGACGGTCATGGAAGTGCCGGGCGCGTTCGAGCTGCCGGGCCTGATTGCCATGGCGGCCGACAGTGGCCGGTTTGACGGCGCTGTGGCACTGGGCTGCGTGATCCGGGGCGAAACCAGCCATTACGACTATGTCTGTGGTGAAAGCGCCCGCGGTCTGATGGATCTGATCGTGCAGCGTCGTCAGGCGATTGGCTACGGCATCCTGACTGTCGAGAATGAAGAGCAGGCGCTCGCCCGCGCTGACCGAAAGCGCGGCAATAAGGGCAAGGATGCCGCAGACGCCTGTTTGGCCATGATCAAATTCCGCAAGGAACTCATTCGGTGAACGACCAGAATATACCCTTCGAGGTTACACGGGCGAGGCGGGCGGGAGCGCGCCTCGCAGCCGTTCAGGCGCTTTATGAAATGGAGCAGACCGGCAAGTCGGCCCGCGCGACCATTCGCGCCTTCATGGAAGACCGGCTCGGCATTGGTCCGAATGAAGAACCGATCGAGGAAGCCGATCCCGATATTTTCAAATCTATCGTGAACGCGGTCGTTGATCATCAGGCAGCCATCGACAAGGCGATCCTTGGGAGGCTGGCAAACGGATGGAAGCTGACCCGGCTCGATGCAACCATGCGCGCGCTTTTGCGCGCGGGGTCCGCTGAATTCATCGCGCACCAACATTTGTCGAACGCCATCATCCTGGATGAGTACGTGTCTCTGGCGCATGATTTCTTCGACGAGCAGGAAGCGAAATTTGCCAATGCCGTGCTGGACAATCTGGCCAAGGACCTGCGCAAATAGCCGGACTGGCGGATGCCATCCGGTTTGTGCAGGGATCGGTCCTTGCGGATGGGAGCAGGGCTCCGCTGTCACGAGGACGATTAGTCAAATTACTGGATAGTAGGTGCCCCCATGCATTGGGGCCCGTCCCATCCGCGCAGTGAAATTCAACTGGTTGCCAGACCAGACTGCTGGATTTCACCAGACCTAGCTGCGGAAGAAGACGAAAACCCCGCAGCCCGGCCAAGATAAACGGCTCACCCGGCGGTCGGATTGGTGACGCGTCATCGCCCGGCTCGGTTGGGATCACCCTGCGGACAGGCAGCCATCAGCCCTCAGGCTCAGTTACGCTGTTACCCCAGGCGCGGATCTCTTCGACATATAGTTCGGGCTCTTCCATCGCTGCGAAATGACCGCCGCGCGGCAAATCCGTCCAACGGGTGAGGTTGTAGGCTCTCTCGAACCAGCTCCGCGGCGCGGGTTTGTAGACGGGCTCGCCGGGGAAGTTCGCGAACGCCGTCGGCGTTTCACACCGGACGCCTTCTGGCAGGGCATTGCCACCTTCCTGCGCAAAGCCATTGTAGAACCAGACGCTGGTGGCCATGGCATCATTGACCAGATAGATCATCACATTGGTGAGCAGCTGGTCTTTTGAGTAGGTATCCAAAAGTCCGCCGTCGGACAGGTCTGACCAGCCATTGAATTTCTCGATGATCCACGCTGCAGTGCCGACCGGGGAATCCATTAGCGCCATCGCCAGCGTCTGGGGCTTGGTCATCTGCTGCATCAGATAGGCGCCTTCGCGCTGCATGGCGCCCTGCGACGCGGCCAGCCATTCGCCTTCGGCCTCGGTCTGCGGCGTGGCGGGTGTCGGGCGGAAGCCGACCATGTTCAGATGGATCGCGCGGCAACCGCCCTTGCCATCGACTGTGCCATGATTGAAGCCGAGCCAGGAGGTCACCATACTGCCCCAGTCGCCGCCCTGAGCGAGATAGGTGTCATATTTCAGTATGTCGCGCATCAGAGTGTCCCAAAGCGCGGCCGTGCCTCGGGGTCCGATCGGGGATTTTGGCCGCCCTGAAAATCCGTAACCGGGCAGGGAAGGGATGATCAGGTCAAAAGCATCTTCGGCCTTGCCGCCATAGCGGGATGGAAAGGCCAGGGGCGCGATCGCTTCCCAAAATTCAAAAACTGAACCCGGCCACCCATGTGTGATGAGCAGGGGGCGCCGCCCGCCAGCTTCGCCCACGACATGGACAAAGTGAATCATCTGACCATCAATCTCGACTTTGTAGCTGGGATACTTGTTCAGGATCTCTTCTGATTTGCGCCAATCATAGCCTGCAATCCAATAGCGCTGGATGTCTTTCATCACCGGTGTGGACATGCCGTAGGCAAAGCCTTCTTCATTGGCCGGGGCTGGAAACCAGTCATAGGCTTTCACCCGCGCCATGATGGCGTCGAGCTTTTCCTGGGGAATGTCGATGCGGTAGGGCTGAGCGGTCGGCATGTTTGTCTCCTCGCTAGGGTGTCATCCAGCTAGCGGACATGCCGTGGGGCGAAGCAAGTTAAATCGAGAAACTGGTTCCGCAGCCGCAAGCCGCCGTAGCATTCGGGTTGCTGATCTTGAAGGCAGCACCAATCAGTTCGGTCGTGAAATCGATCTGTGAGCCCTTCAGGAATTCGAGGCTCATTTCGTCGATCAACACTTTTGCGCCATCGCGTTCCAGGACGATATCGTCTTCCTTGACCGCTTGGTCGAAGTCGAACTTATAGGAAAAGCCTGAACATCCGCCGCCTTCGACGGAGACGCGCAGAAAATCAACGCCGTCCTGTTTGGCCAGAATCGCATTAATCCGCTTGGCAGCCGAGGCTGTAAGGGTCACATCGGGGGCAGTTGTCGTGCTCATGACCTCAACATAGGGATTCCCGAGCCAATGGAAAAGAGATCAGTGTATGCCACCCGGCACGAAGATAGCCGCGGCCGGTATTTCCCGGAGGCGCCATCGGCGACTCGAACGCCTTTCCAGCGTGATCGAGACCGGATTATCCACTCGACCGCCTTCCGGCGATTGAAGCAGAAGACACAGGTGTTTGTCGCACATGAGGGCGATCATTTCCGCACCCGCCTGACGCATTCACTCGAAGTGGCCCAGATTGCCCGCAGTATTGCCCGTACGCTCGGTCTGGACGAAGACCTCGCCGAAGCGTTGGCGCTCGCCCACGATATGGGCCACCCGCCCTTCGGACATGCGGGTGAGGACCAGTTGGACGCGTGCATGGCGGACTATGAGGGGTTTGATCATAACGCCCAGACGCTGCGCATCGTTACCAAGCTGGAGGTCCGATACCCCAATTTTGAGGGCCTGAACCTGACCTGGGAGCTGCTAGAGGGCCTCGTAAAGCACAATGGCCCGATGGTGACGCGCGATACACCGGTGGAATCGCTACCGGCCGCTTTTCGGGAATATGCGAACTTCATGGACTTGGAGCCGCACCAGTTTGCAGGTCCGGAAGCGCAGGTGGCGGCGCTGTCAGACGACATCGCCTATAATAATCATGATATTGACGATGGTATCGCCGCTGGCCTGTTCACGATTGACGATCTGATGGATTTGCCGATTGTCGGAGACGAGTTCCGCGCGGTGAAATTGGAATATGCGCATTTAAGCGACCGGATGGTCTCCTATGAGGCGGTTCGTCGCCTGATCGGCCTGTGGGTCAACGACCTGACCGCCGAGACGGGCCGGCGCGCGAAGCAGTACGCGCCACAGAGCGCCGCGGAAGTGCGCGCCATGGATGTGCCACTCGTTGCATTTTCGGAGGAGCTGGAAAGCCGTCAGCGGGCGCTGCGCGCCTTTCTGTATGAGCGGATGTACAAACACTACACAGTCAACCGCATGCGCAGCAAAGCCAAACGCATGCTCGCCGAGCTGTTTCAGATTTTCCTGAGTGAGCCTGACACGCTGCCGAGCCCGTGGCGGCAAGATGCGTCACAGGCCAACGAAGCGCGCCGAGCGCGCATTGTTTGTGACTATATCGCCGGGATGACAGATTCCTACGCAATCGAGGAACACCGGCGGCTTTATCATCCGGATGTACTGCGCTAGCCGCACTGTCATCACATTTACCGGTTTTAAAGCGTTGCAGGCGCCGAGACCTGTGAAAGCTCTTGAATATTCAAGTGTCGTTAACGAAACACGCCGTAATCTTAACTCTGTGAACCTAATCTGAGGATGATTCCATGGGGCGATATCGGGACGACGAGCGGGATTATGCCCCGTTCGAAGACGATTACCGCGGATTTGATGTTCGCGAGGACGATTCCACGCGCGGACCGCTCATCCTGGCGCTTGCCGTGGGGGTCTTGCTCGTCTTCGGCGCAGTTGTTTGGAACACATATCGTCAGGGAGTTCGGGACAACGGTGCCGGTATCCCCAGCGTAATCGCCGATAAAGAGCCCTACAAGCGTGCGCCTGAAGATCGTGAAGGTGTTGCAGTCCCAGACACTGACAAGCGCTTCTACGATCAGATGGATGACTCCGAGCGTACAGTGGAGCCGGGCACCGACTTCGCTGCAAATGACACTGAAGGTGGTGATGCGCTGCAAGGCGGCCCCCCAATTGAGCTCAGGCCAGGCCGGGAAGGCATCGAGCCTGATGATGCGCAAGTACGCGCACTGGCTGACCTGGAGGCGATGCCAGAGGATGAGGAAGAGACCCTGCGTGTCGTGCCAACGAATCCGGTGGTGCAGGCGCCTGCTCCCGCGCCGCGGAAGGCGCCGGCCGCCAGCGAAGCGTCCTCACAGTTTGCCTTTACCGATGATGGTATTTACCTCGTCCAGTTGGCAGCTTTCCGCTCACAAGACGCCGCTGAAACCGCCTGGGCGAAAATGAACAGTACAAAGCCCGGCCTCTACCGGAGTGCACAGAAGCGTATCCAACGAGCCGATCTTGGAGCCAAGGGTGTCTTCTATCGGTTGCGCGTCGGCAGCTTTGCGGAACGGTCTGAAGCATCGAAATTCTGTGATGCGGTGAAGGCCGGCGGTGACAATTGCATTGTGGTGACAGGATAGTGATCAAGGCTTGCATCCTCAGCGTTTCGGGGCCTGTGCTCACGAAGGAGGAAGCGGCACTGTTCGCCGCCGAGCAGCCCTGGGGGGTCATCCTGATGGGCCGCTCTTGCGTATCGCGGACCCAAGTCCGAAGCCTCGTCGATGACATCTGGAACGCGATGAATCGGCCGTGCCTGATCTTTATCGATCAGGAGGGTGGACGTGTGGCAAGGTTGAAGGCGCCTGAATGGCCTCTTTTTCCGCGTGGTCAGGACTATGCCGATATTTTTGCCAATGATCGTGAGCGGGGACTTTCCGCTGCCTGGCTCGGCCACAGGCTCATCGCCGCAGAACTCGCTGCCCTGTCGATTCATGCAGATTGTGCGCCTGTCGTCGATCTGCCGGTTCCGGGCGCACATGACGTAATTGGCGACAGGGCTTTCGGCACTGATCCCGAAACGATCGCAAGTCTCGCGGGCGCGGCTCTGAAAGGGCTCGCATCCGGCGGTGTTGCCGGCGTGATCAAACATATTCCGGGTCATGGGCGCTCCATGTGCGATAGCCATCTGGAGCTGCCTCGCGTAGCGGCGAGCGAAGCGGAACTGGCGAGAGATTTTGATGCCTTTGCCCGTCTCGCCGATGCGCCAATGGCGATGACAGCGCACATTTCCTATGATGCATTTGACGCCAATGTCCCCGCCACTCTGTCAAAAATCATGATTCAAGACGTGATCCGCGCGCGAATCGGGTTTGATGGCTTGCTGATGACGGATGATCTCGGGATGCAGGCGCTGGGCGGTAGCCTGGGCGAGCGGGGCGAAGCGGCGATTGCTGCGGGCTGTGACGTGCTATTGCACTGTTCCGGCTTTCTTTCTGATCCACTTGCGATCCATTCAGAAATGGCTGAAGTCGCAGCTGTTTCGCCAGAGCTGACGGGACGGCCACTGGAGCGGGCACTGCGTGCTGAAGCACTCTCGACCCATCAGGAGGAGTTTGACCTCGTTGAGGGTTGGCAGACATTCCAGTCATATTTTCCTCATTTGGCGGGGGCGGCATGAACTCCGAAATGATCTCGATTGATGCGCTGTCCGCAGACGCGCAGGAGGCCGAAGCCGGCGATCTCTTTACGGTCGATGTTGGCGGTTATGAAGGCCCGCTTCATCTGTTGCTGGAGCTTGCCCGCCGGCAGAAGGTCGACCTGCTGCATCTGTCGATCCTGTCGCTGGCAGAGCAATACCTCGACTTCATCGAAGAGGCGAAGTCTCAGCGCATCGATTTGGCGGCCGACTATCTTCTGATGGCGTCTTGGCTCGCCTTCATGAAATCGCGCCTTTTGTTGCCGAAGCCGGAAAAGGCCGCGGAAGACGAACCAACTGGCGAAGAAATGGCAGCGCGGCTGGCCTTTCGCCTGAAGCGGCTTGATGCCATGCGCGGGGCCGTCGAAGAACTCGAAGCGGGGCCTATCCTCGACAATGTGGTCTTCCTGCGCGGTGCGCCGGTACAGCCCAAAGTCGTCAAGCACACTGAATACAAAGCGTCGCTGTACGAGCTGACACAAGCCTTCGGGACGATTCGCGATCGCCGCGAAAAGGAACGCCCGCACACGATTGAGCAACAGCTTGTTTTGCCGCTGGAACTGGCGCGAACAACACTGCGCGCACTCAGGCAACAGTTGGAGCAGTGGTCTTCGCTGGACGAGATCCGCTCAACCATGACAGACGTGGACCCGGAATTGCCGCC
>TARA_R100000935_G_scaffold55682_1_pt1 | contig 32413 bp, 32 predicted proteins | sample TARA_R100000935 | Tara Oceans TARA_R100000935 (sample SAMEA2621502) | marine metagenome | biome: marine biome (ENVO:00000447); feature: surface water layer (ENVO:00002042); material: "saline water (ENVO:00002010), including plankton (ENVO:xxxxxxxx)" | depth 5 m
CGTGGGCAGTGGCGCCGCCACTACGTATGTATCCGCGTGACTAATTTACAATTATTTATAGGAAATACAATTCACTTAACCATTGAACCCGCTGTATTATATGCGTTGTTGCCAGTAGTACCTCTACAACATTATTTTGAATACTTTTAAATCAGAACAAACTAACTCACTATGAAAGAAGCGTTCTGTAATAGAAATAAAAAATCTACCGTTCTTTTCTATTTGTGATATCGAGAATTTAATTTGGCCAAAATCATATTCTTCTTGGTCTATAGTTTCTTTAAATGTTTGGTCATCTATTAATTTCCAAGAGTATCCTTTGCCATCTGACCTTAAACCGCTTTCGATTTCTGAAAACGAATGTTCTTCAAAATTGTTCAATTCAAGCTCTTTATACGATACAATCGAATTAATTGGGTCAATTTTCAAGTCCCAATAAATAGCTTAAATCCGAGCTTCCTTTAAAAGAAATAATTTTAGATTTATCATCTACAACTATTTCTAACCTAGATGTTCCAGATGATGCTGGTCCTTGCTCTTTGTCAAGTTCCAAAAATTCCTGAAATTCTTCCTTACTTAAGCCAAATCTTTTATCATAATATAGTGGATCATAATCTTTTATTTTTGCGAAATATTTATCCAACCATTTTGGATTTAAATTATAAAGGCTATCAATTTTATCAAATAATTGATTATAACGAGGATTATAAGTCCAATCATCCATAATATCAACTTGGACAATCGACGGTTCAAAAATTATTGAAAGGTCTTCAAATTCATTCCCAGTTATCTTGTCAGTTTGAGAAATCATAGTTTGAAACAAAATCAACATTATAAAAATCAGATATTTAGATGTTCTCATTTGTTTTTGTATTACTGGCAACTGGTTATATCCACACAAATATATACGTTTATCCGCTAATGTTATCTGAAAACGGAAGTTTTAATACCTCTTTATCCCGCTTGGCAAGCTCCTGTAAAGCAGTGTCCAGGGGACTCTGTATCTGTAAGAGATCCTTCCTCGCTACGTGTGTATAGATCATAGTAGTCTCTGGTTTCGAATGCCCCAGTAAATCCTGTACATACCGCAAACCCACCCCGTTTTCAATTAAATGCGTGGCATAACTGTGGCGCAAGGTGTGTGGGGTTACAGTTTTTTTAATACCCGCTGCTTTACAATACCTTTTTAAAAATTGCCGAATACTCCCTGCACTATAAGGACCGCCTTTAGGGTTCTCTATAAAATATTGTTTCGGTCGATAGGTTGTATAATAATTTTTTAACAATCCTATAAACCCTTCCGCAAGCACCACAACACGGTCTTTTCTCCCCTTTCCTTGTTTCACCACCAGCTGTCTGCGATCTATATCTATGCTGTGCAATTTTAAAGAAATCAATTCGCCAATGCGTAACCCACTACTGTACAACAATGCCAGCGCAGCTCTGTGTTTTAAGTTTTTTGCTACGCGTAGTAGCTCCAGTACTTCCTCTTTACTCAATACCGTTGGTAAATACCGTGACTTATAAGGTCTTTGTAGGGCATCTATATCAATTTTGCTGTCAAGATGTAAAGTAGCAAGATGTTTTATTGCGCTAATAAGCTGTCTATGAGTGCTTATTTTATAATGTTTATCTCGCACCTGTTGCTCGACAAAAAGCCGGACATCTTCATTGGTTACATCAGGCAAAGGCCTTTCACCTAAAAACAGAAAAAAATTATTTATAAAAACACTGTAGTTTTCTATCGTACTTTTACTAAGGCGCAACCCGACCAGATAATTTTTATACACCTCAATGGGGGTATGTGTAAACTCGTTTTGTGGCACAATGGCTGGTACAGAGGTTTTATTGGAGGTATGGCCCAGAGAGGGATCCATGGAAACAGCAATTCCTTTTTCTGAAAGCGTTTGTTTAAGCGCTTGTACATGCCACTGCTCCGCAAAAACGTAATAGCATTTATGGGTAGCCGAATAACGGACATTCTGTAGCTGCTTTACAAGCTTTTTTACGTGTACATGGTAGGTAAACAAGATAGCATAGCACGCTTCCCCTTTGTGGGTAAGAGGTTTAATAGTGACATTCACGGCAAAGTAAAATTAATAGGGGAGCCTTGTAAAGATAAGGAAATTAGGCACATAAAAAATGTATGCCACGAACTAAAGCTAAATTATTACCCTTTACCCTTCATACTTCACTCACAAGTGTTTTTTGTGTTGTGTACTTCTGTTAGTCAATTGACTTTTAATCTTCAGCTAAGGGTGAAATCATGATGTGCGCTCTATGGGTTCCCGGGTTCATGATCCAGGGATGATTAGAGCCTATAGGTCTTTCGGGAAGTCCTGTAGATTCTGAAGTTGCAAATGGTAAATAGACTACGTAGCGGTATTGGGCTCCTGCTACTTTAGAAGTTTCGGGATCGTACAATTCACCCTCTCCAAAATAAATATGCAGGGTAGCTCCGGGTTTTCCCATATCCAGCTTACCCGCTTTTGCTTCGGCTTCCCGAATATCAAAGATCTCTGCCCCCGTTTTTCCCTCTTTTTTAAGTTCTCGTCCTCTGGCCATAAAAGGCTCCAGATCCTTATGGTAGCAGGCTGCACTAAAACCGGTTTTAGTAGGGTCGTCTGCCAGTACAATAAACTCGTTGTCTCCTTCTCGAAGGGTTACAAAATCACCAGCCATATTATACCCTATAACTTTGCACCCTGCTCTGTCTTCTTTGGGAGCAGCTAGTAACGCGGTTGCGATTAAAGCTTCGTCCGTTTTAATAGGAACTAACTGTGTAGTAGCATCCTGCGCAGTGCTGTCCTTTACAGTTGTAGGTACAGAAGAATCATCTACTGTTTTTTTATTTTTGTCCGTAGAATTACAAGAAATTAAAATTCCTATAAAAACCAATGCTGCTATAGTATGTTTCATGATGTAGTAGTTTTTTGTGTTATGAGTATGAACCACAACGATTCTAAATGGCTCGTAGCGAGTTAAAAGGTACTGAATTTTCGATCTAACACAGAGCGAATTTTCAAAATTTTCGTAGCCTCTTTTTTCGAATGCGCTAAAAAATCAATGGCATTGTCCTCGCAAGGCAACAAAATTTAAAAGCAATCTACAGGTAACACTGAAATGAACAATCTTATGCTTTAACTAATGTAATTCCAAATATTCTTAAACTTCACCAACTGCGCAAAGGTGTTCTTAATAGGCTGATTTTCTATAGCTGAAAGATTTGGGTCTGCTTTTAAAGTTTGTAGCGCGTAACTACGGGCTATTTTTAAGATCTCGGTGTCTTTGATGATATCTGCGATTCGTAAATTGAGTACGCCACTCTGTTGAGTGCCCATGAGGTCTCCCGGGCCACGTAGCTTTAGATCTACCTCACTTATTTCAAAGCCGTCGCTGGTGCGTACCATGGTTTCCAGACGGGTTTTTGCGTCGGTACTTAGTTTATGGCTGGTCATTAAAATGCAATAACTCTGCTCGGCACCTCGTCCCACACGGCCCCGAAGCTGGTGGAGTTGAGAGAGCCCAAAACGTTCGGCGCTTTCTATGATCATCACAGAGGCATTAGGGACGTTTACTCCAACCTCTATTACGGTAGTAGCGACCATGATCTGAGTTTCACCACGTACAAAGCGATCCATTTCGTAGTCTTTATCGGCTGGTTTCATCTGGCCGTGTACAATGGAGATCTGGTACTTTGGCTGCGGAAAATCCCGAACAATACTTTCATACCCATCCATTAGGTCTTTATAATCCAGCGCCTCACTTTCCTGAATAAGCGGATACACGATATAAACTTGCCGTCCTTTTTCAATTTCGTCACGGATAAAACGGAATACTTTTAAACGGTTGGCATCATACCGATGCACGGTGGTAATTTCTTTTCGCCCGGGCGGAAGTTCGTCAATAACGCTTATATCCAGATCGCCATATACACTCATAGCAAGGGTGCGCGGAATAGGGGTAGCGGTCATCACCAGAATGTGTGGCGGTATAGCCCCTCCAACCTCCCCTGAGGGGAGGCTTTTAAGAGTCTTCTCAATAGTTTGCAATGTAGTATCTATAGCACCAATTACTTCTTCATTTGTAAAGCGTATTGTTTTAAACCCTAACTCTTTTAAGATTTGGGTTCTCAATGCATCGGCCTCTTTTTGCTCAGGGGTGTGGTGATAACCTCCATCTATTTCAACTACTAGCCTTTTTTCAAGGGAAACAAAATCGACGATGAATTCATCTATAATATGTTGTCTTCTAAATTTATAACCAATTTTTTTAGTTCTTAGAGCCTCCCATAAAATTGTTTCAGCCTGAGTGGGTTGCTTTTTGTTTTGTTGTTGCAGTTCTTTCAGTAATTTATAAGAAGAGGGTCGAGCTGTCATATACTTTTTACGTACTGCTATAGCTTCCTCCCTCAGGGAGGACTGAGGTGGGCCGCCTTTATGCCATAACTTGCTTCGTTGCGCAACGCCAAAACGGTGCTGCTCGTCTATAATGGCGAGGCCTAGATTGTTAAATTTCACCTTGTCTTCCAACAACGCATGGGTGCCAACAAGCAGTTGCAATTCGCCACTTTCTAAGCTTTCATGAAGTTCCCGACGTTGTGACGTAGTGCTGGAGCCTGTAAGTAAGGAAATGCTGATGTTTAGCACATCACACAACTCAGATAAGCCATTATAATGCTGTATTGCCAGAATTTCGGTAGGCGCCATTAAACAGGCCTGGAATCCGTTGTCGAGTGCCAGGAGCATTGCCATAAACGCTACAATGGTCTTTCCGGAACCTACGTCCCCCTGTAACAACCGGTTCATTTGTGCGTTGCTTCCCAGATCTGCCCGTATTTCTTTTAAAACACGTTTTTGTGCTTCCGTTAACTGAAAGGGGAGGTGTTTGCTGAAAAACGTATTAAAATAGTCGCCCACTATTTCAAACGGATGGCCTTTTATTTTCGATTTATGCAGCATATTCTTCCGAAGTAACTGTAACTGAATGTAAAACAATTCTTCAAATTTCAGTCTGTATTGAGCACGGGCTAGAAGTTCGGCACTTTGCGGAAAATGAATGTTGAACAACGCTTCATTTTTGGGCAGCAATTTTAGCGCTTGCAAAATGGGAACCGATAAACTTTCAGCAAAGGCATTTTTGGTTTCCGTAAACAATTGCTGCATCAAACTGTTGATGACCTTGTTGGTGATCCCGCTGTTTCCTAGTTTTTCGGTGGAAGGATAGACGGGCTGCATCGCAGATCGAAGGCTTTGCTCATGGGTTGCGAGCAATTCCAGTTCAGGATGTGGCATAGAGAAGGTGCCGTTGTACCAATTGGTCTTTCCGAAAATCACATAGGGCGTGTTCAGTTTTAAATTTTCCCGAATCCATTTATGTCCCCGAAACCAGACCAGCTCCATGACTCCGGTTTCATCGCGAAAGGTGGCTACTAGACGTTTTCCGCGTTTTTGCTCTACGGTTTTTAAATGTGTGATCTTGCCCACTACCTGAACCTCGGCACTGGATTGTTGTAATTGCCCAATTTTGTAGTATTGGGTGCGATCCAGATAGCGGTTGGGGTAGAGGTTTAGTAAATCCTGAAACGTAAATATTCCCAGCTCTTTTTTCAGCAGATCGGCACGGTTAGGGCCCACGCCTTTAAGGTAATCTATAGGGGTTTGCAGGAAATTAGGATTCATAGGACGAAAATACTTAAATTGGCAGAACTATTGATTGTGACTATCTATGAAATATATTTTTGCCTTTTTACTCGTTTCTTTTACAACTTTTTCCCAACAGACAGATGTGGTCGATTTTCAGAAAATTTCAGCTACCATAGAACCTTTAGCAGCTTCTGAAAGTGTAAAAGGTACGGTACGGGTTGCCTTTCAGATCAAAAAAAAGACCGATAGTGTGTACCTGGATGCTATGTATATGAAAGTAAAAACTCAGGCTTTGGAACGTATGGCTGTTGCTGCAACAGATCATAAAATATGGATAACAGGAAATTTTCAGAAAGATAACACCTATACTGCTTTTTTTGAATATGAAGCCACCCCAAAACAAACGCTGTACTTTACAGGCGACCAGATCTGGACGCAGGGACAAGGGAAATACACCTCACACTGGTTGCCTAGTATAGATGATATGAACGATAAGATCGAGTTTGACCTTACGATTCTGGATCCCTACGGAAAAACTGTTGTTGCAAATGGAACGCAAGTTGATGCAGAAAGGCTTAGTGATGATGTAGCGCGTTACACATTTGATATGCAAAAACCCATGGCCAGCTATCTCGTGGCTTTTGCCATGGGCGATTTCGTTAAAAAAGAAATCACCTCCAAAAGCGGTGTTCCTATTGAAGTGTACCTTTCTGCTAAAGACACTGCCAACTTTGAGCCTACCTACCGCCATACCAAAACAATATTTGATTTTTTAGAAGCTGAGATCGGCGTACCCTATCCGTGGCAAAACTACAAGCAGGTGCCCGTGCGTGATTTTCTCTACGCAGGCATGGAAAATACTACCTGTACTATCTTTTCTGAAGCTTTTGTTGTGGATGAAATTGGCTTTAACGACCGTAATTATGTAAATGTAAATGCTCACGAACTCGCCCACCAGTGGTTTGGAAATTTAGTTACAGAAACTTCAGGAACACATCATTGGCTGCAGGAAGGTTTTGCTACCTATTTTGCCCTTCTGGCAGAACGTGAAATTTTTGGTGAGGAATATTACTACTGGAAGCTTTACCAGAGCGCAGAACAGCTAAAAGCCTTGAGTGACGAAGGAAAAGGCCAATCGTTGTTAGATCCTAAAGCCAGTTCACTTATTTTCTATGAAAAAGGTGCCTGGGCATTGCACATGTTAAAAGAGAAGATAGGGGAAGAGGCGTTTAAAAATGCCATCGCTAGCTATTTAAAAAAGTATAAATTTAAAAATGTCTCTACTGAAGATTTTTTAAACCAGGTAAAAGCAATCACGGGAACCGATATTTCTGCCTGGGAAAAAGACTGGTTGCAGCAAACCGCATTTAAGGCAGAACAAGCATTTAATTCGTTGTTGAGGTCAGAATTCATGAATAACTATTTTGAAGTAGCCCGACTGGCAGCGATCCCCTTGGCAGAGAAGAAAGTCCCATTGACCACAGCCCTTACTTTTCCAAACGACTATAGTGGGCAGGAAGCCATTTCGCAATTGGCAGGAGAGCCTTTGGAGCAAACCATTGGGCTGTATAAAAAAGGGTTTGAAAGTAATAATCTGTTTGTACGGCAAGCCATTGCGCTATCGCTTATTGAAGTTCCTACCGAACTTAAAACCGAGTTTGAAAGTTTACTGAACGACGATTCCTATGTAACACAGGAAGCTGCCTTGTATACCTTGTGCCTTCGCTTTCCGAAAGATGCAGCCAGATATCTCGATGCCATGGAGGGAGTCGTTGGATTTCAGGATAAAAACATACGGCAGTTGTGGCTGGCCCTGGCGATTGTGTCTCCAGCGTATAAAATTTCAGAAAAGGATACTTTTAAAAGAGAGCTACAAGGGTATACTTCAGAAGAATTCAGTTTTGAGATCAGGCAAAAAGCGTTTGAGTATGTAAGCCAGTTAAGGCTTTATGACGAAACGGTTGTCAATAATTTAATAAACGCTTCAGTACACCACAACTGGCGTTTTAGAAGTACTGCCAGAACCCTGTTGGATGAGGTGCTGAAAAATAAAAGTTTCAAAGAAACAGTTGTATACAACCTAAATTCTTATTCAACAAAAGAAAAGGAGTATCTTGATCGGGTAATTGGTGGTGAGTAGTGAGGAGGAATTTATATAGTATAGACAACTGACAACTGACAACTATACTCTAACGAACGCTAATATAAGGTAAGCAAGCATACATGAAAGCATTGGTAATTTCAGGAGGTGGCAGCAAGGGTGCATTTGCAGGAGGCGTAGCGCAATACCTCCTGGAAGACCTGCGGCAGGAATACGATCTGTTTGTAGGTACCAGCACGGGTAGTTTGTTGATCTCTCATCTGGCATTACATAAAGTTGAAAAGATCAAAGAAGTGTATACTTCCGTGAATCAACAGAGTATTTTTAGTACGCTTCCTTTTGTTATAAAGAAGACAAAATACGGTGGAAAAGAGATTGCCATCAATCATTTTAATGTGCTGAGAAATTTCCTGAGAGGAAGTAAAACCTTCGGCGAAAGTCACAACCTTCGAAAGCTTATAGAAGAAACATTTACTGAAGCGGAATTTAACCTGCTGCAACAGGGTCCAAAAGAAATAGTAGTAACTGTTTCTAACCTCTCTCTAAATCAGGTAGAGTACAAGTCTATTAACGATTTTAAGTATGCCGATTTTCTGGACTGGATCTGGATTTCCTGTAATTATGTGCCTTTTATGAGTCTGGTAAAAAAAGAGGGATGTGAGTATGCCGATGGTGGTTTTGGAAGTATGGTACCTATTGAAGAAGCTTTAAACAGAGGCGCTACCGAAGTAGATGTTATTATTTTAGAAACCGATGTAACCTACTACAATAGGTTGCCGGTAAGGAATGTATTCTCCTTATTAACCTCTATCCATGGATATATGCTGGACAGGGTTGAAAAACAAAATATCCGCATAGGGAAATTTGTGGCCGCCAATAAAGATGCCATCATCAACCTCTACTATACTCCCACGGTGCTCACAACCAATTCGCTGGTCTTTAACAAAGAAAACATGACCCTTTGGTGGGAGCAAGGGTTTAATTACGCCAAGATGAAAAACAAGCAATTAAACGAAACCAAAGTAGAAGAAGCTTCAGAATAGTGTTCTTACGAAGGGGAAAAACCCCTTTTTTGGTAGGGTGGTTTACTCCATTTTTAAAGAGACCTCCCTTTTAAACCCTTGTAAATCAATAGATTTGTTTTTTAGAGGTAGTTCTTTTCGTCATTTCATAAGCATATTTACCGTAACTTTAAGGAAACTAATACCTTAAAACTTATGAAAAAATTTGTAATAAGTGTAGCGCGAAGTACTTGGCTGGTCACCCTCTTGTTAATTTTAGTAGCCTGTGAAGAACCTATAGACCCCGAACCGCCTAACACAAATCCGCCAGATCAGATCGTTTCTGTAGGGCAGGCAAAACAAATGTTTGACGCCTACAGTAACAGACGCGTACCTATTATAAAACGGTATGAAGAAACTGTTGTGGATTCTACCCAGGAATTTTATCCCACTCGTTTTGGGGAGTACGATTATGAAACTGTAAAAAACTACATGGCGTTTATTGAATCTGAAGCAGCGTTGGCGAATGTGAAGATTGGCGGGCTTCGGCTTTACTTAACCAACTATCCAAATGCCTCAACGTTTGAAGATGGAACTCCTGTAAAGTTTCCACGTCAAAATTCTTTTGTACTGGTTCCTACTACTGAAGTTGATGGCGAACAGCAAGGTTTTATTACCCGAACGACAGCGGATGGAGGTAGAACAGTGGTGCTTATTAAAGATTGGTTACAGGAACAGTTTACGCCGCAAGATCAACAAAATAATGAGGATGATGCACCCAGGCAGATAGGTGCTTTGCAAACTGGAGGCTATGCGGGTAGTATAAAGCCACAATTGCTTTTTATAAACCCTGTAACTGGAATAGCTAGCCCTGTAGCAGCAGGGGATGACATAAGTTTAATTTTAAACGAGATTAACCTTACACCACCTCCACCAGATCAAGACACAGATTTTGATGATTAATGAACTAAAAAACACTAAATACCTTAGTAGTGAATACCATTTTAGAATATTCGGTCATTGGGCTAGAAGGGTTGACTGCACTTTTTGCATTTATTTTTTATAAAAAGTACAGTCATACCTATCTGCGTTTTTTTCCCTGGTTGCTGTTGTATGTCTTTTTAAATGAAATTTTTGCAGGTTATTTTAATTCCCTTTTTGGGAATAATGCACACATCTATAATGTATATAACATTATATTTTTTATGTATTTCTATTTTGTTTTTTATACAAACGAGCATCGAAAATCATATAAACTATGGATACTAATTGCTGCAATTTGTTTTATGGTAACGAGTATAGTAAATGCAGTATACCAACCATTTGGTAGTCAGCCCCAGCTGTTGTCATATATAGTTGGTGCGTGTGTGTTACTATTTTGCATCATTCTCTATTTTATAGAGATACTTTATACGCCACAAATACTTCACATCCGCAAGGATTTACTTTTCTGGGTAAGTATTGGATTATTGCTTTTTTATGTTGGGTATATCCCTATAAAAGTTTCCAGAGCATTTTTTGAGCAAAAGGATAATAACTTTATAACCTTAGGAATTGTCCATTGTATTTTGGTGATTATCATGAATACGTGTTTTATAATAGGATTTTTATGGACCAAGAAGAAATAGCAACGCTCATATCGGTAGTAATAGTATTAGTTCTTGTGGCTATAATCATCACATTAATTACTGTTTTTGTACGGCGTAAAAACAAGCTTTTATTGGAACAGCAAGTGGCTAGAGAATTGTATGAAAAAGAACTTTCTGAAATACAAATAGAAATTCGAGAGGAAACCTTACGTAATATAAGTTGGGAGTTACACGATAATATCGGGCAACTCATGACCCTGGCAAAAATACAGGTGCAATTGGCAAAAGAAAATGTAGATGCCATAGAGGAAGCTTCCAGCACCATTGGAAATGCAATTAATGAATTACGTATGCTGTCTAAATTGATTAACCCCGAGGCAATAAAAAACCTGAGTCTCCGGAAAGCGGTTCAGTTAGAAATAGAGCGATTTAACCGTATGGATTATATAAAAGCCAGGTATACTATTGTTGGGACGCCCTTTTCTGTAGGTTCAGATAAAGAGGTGATTATGTTTAGGATATTACAGGAATTTTTTTCAAATACCATTAAACATTCTAAAGCAAAGAACCTGGACGTAACGGTAACGTATACCGAAAACGAATTATTAATTAATGCCAAGGACGACGGAGTAGGGTTTAAAGACGAACTAGATTATTCCGGAATTGGAATTAAAAATATGACCAACAGGGCAAAAGTAATAGGAGCAGATTTTAAAATTTCTTCTGTCCAAAATGAGGGAACTAAGTTGCGATTATTATATAAATTAAATAAAAAACTAAGTAAATTTAAAGCATAACAACCTAACAAAAATATCATGAAAAATTCAATCGTTGTAGTAGACGACCATACGTTATTACTACAGGCTATTGGAGGAATGGTAAAGGATTTTAAAGAATTTGAAGTCAACTACTTGTGTAAAAATGGACAGGAACTTTTAGACAAACTTAAAAACCCAGCCAACATCCCCGATATCGTACTTATGGACATTAATATGCCCGTGTTAAACGGCATAGAAACAACCGAAATTTTATCTAGAGAATACCCGCAAATCAAGGTGCTGGCGTTGTCTGTAGAAGAAAATGAAGACACCATTTTAAAAATGCTGCGGGCAGGAGCCAAGGGCTATTTAATGAAAGATACAAAGCGCTCTATCCTGAAGGAGGCTTTGTTGCAAGTAGTTGAAAAAGGCTATTATCATACCAATACGGTAAGTAAGTTACTTGTAAATTCCTTGAGCAATCAAACCGATGATATTTGCTTAAAAGAGCGTGAAAAAGAATTCTTACAGCACGCGTGCACCGAAATGACCTATAAAGAAATAGCAGACAAAATGTTCTTAAGTCCTAAAACGGTAGAGGGTTACCGTGACTCTATATATGAAAAGCTGAATATTAGAAACCGAATAGGTCTCGTATTGTTTGCTATAAGAAATGGACTGTTTAAGCCTTAGAATAGTTCGGAAACTTCTTTTTTAACGTAGGCGAGTGCTTTTTGTGATGGAGTTATTTCTTCCATAAAATGGCGTAATAAATACTCCCGTAACGAGTCGGCTCCGTTTTCTTTTTCGTGCATAGCGCCTTGTCTAATGAGATGAATTGTGGCATTTTTTGCTGCGCTGATCAGGTTCCAGCATTCTGGAGACACGTAGATCTGCTGCGTCACATTGTGTTCATATTCTTTTTCAATACTTTCAATAAGCAATTTTTCATACTGCTCAACTTCATTTGAAAAAGGTTTCACACGAATTAAGAGACTGTTTGGATCTATACGCTCTAACAATAGTGTAAGACGCTCATAAGACTGAAGCCTGGTGGGCAATATTTTATTCTGTGCTTCTTTTTGGATCAGGTACCTACGTCTTCCTTCTTCATTTTTGGTGTGACCTCTAAAAAAGAAATAAGCAACAATACCCACTACAATAGCTGGTAACAGATAGGCAACATACTGTAAAACTTGAGTCATTTCTTCCATTCCTTATTTTTTTATACAAACATAAATGCTTTGTAGTTATAGCGCAAATTTACCACCGTACTTCTTCTTCTTTTTTCGCTTTTTTCACTGCTTTCTTTTCTTTTTTAATCTTATAATCACCCCCCAGGTGTGGACATTTTTGTAGGTCTTTTATTCCTGTAAAGGGAACCTCTATTTTATGATAGGTAAAAACCCTGGCAAGCGATTTTATAAGGTTTTTATCCCCAACAGTTAACTCCACATCATCCATCGTAAACTGAGCCGGGTGCTCATATCCAGAGGCATGTGTCATTTCTAAAAACTCTTTACGGAAGTTTTTGAAATAGAAATGAGCTCTCGTTGCTTTATCGTCAACATTAATTCCCCGTTGTTTCCACTTGCTTTGTGTCGCGACTCCACTAGGGCAGTGGTTGGTGTGGCATATCTGTGCCTGTATGCAACCTACAGACATCATCGCCTCCCGTGCAACGTTTATACAATCTACCCCCATCGCAAACGCCATAACAGCCTTGGCAGGGAAACCTAGTTTACCACTACCAATAAATACTGTACGTTCGCATAGGTGGTGGTCTTTAAAAATTCGGTATACTTCAGAAAAACCATAAATCCACGGTAGTGCCATATGGTCTGCAAAACTTGGTGGAGCGGCACCTGTTCCCCCTTCACCACCATCAATGGTTATAAAATCAGGACCTTTTCCGGTTTCTTCCATAAGTTTGGCTAACCTTTCCCAGTCCTCCAACTTTCCTACGGCAGCTTTAATTCCTACGGGTAATCCGGTTTCTTCGGCTATGGCTTCTATGAAGGTTACCATTTCCTCCACAGTGCTAAACGCAGTGTGGGAGGGCGGTGATAAAACATCTTTTCCAACTGGAACGTGTCTTATTTCTGCAATTTCTTCGGTAATTTTAGAACCTGGTAATACGCCTCCTTTTCCCGGTTTGGCACCCTGCGATAGTTTTACTTCTATGGCCCTTATCTGTGGATTGTCTGCAACCAGTTTTTTTATTTTCTCCATAGAGAAATTACCCTCATCATCGCGCACTCCAAAGTAACCCGTTCCAAAATGAAAAATAACATCGGCTCCTGTTTTATGATAGGGAGACAACCCACCCTCTCCTGTGTTGTGGTAGGCGTGGGCTAATTTGCAACCTCGATTGAGTGATTCTACTGCCCGAGCCGATAACGACCCAAAACTCATTGCCGAAACGTTAATCACAGAAGCAGGTCTGTACGGTCTGCGACGCTTGCTGTGCGCTCCCATTACCTTTGCACAGGCTAAAAAATAAGGGTCTTTTGCACTTGGATGACTTGCACTTACTTTGAAGGGCATTAGGGCATTTTTAATAAAAATATAATTGGGTTCATAAATGTCCCTGTCGGTACCAAAACCTTCGTAGTTATTTTCATTTTTTGCAGAAGCATAAATCCAGCTTCGTTCTATTCGGTTAAAGGGTAGCTCTTCTCTGTTATTGGCAACAATATACTGGCGCAGTTCTGGACCAATTTTTTCAAGTAAATACCTAAAGTGCCCAACAATGGGGAAGTTGTGTAAAACAATGTGTTTTTTCTGAAGCACATCGTACAAGGCAACGATGCCCAGTCCAATTAAAACCCAGGCCCACCAGGGTATGCTTCCCAAAAACTCTAAAATATTTTCCATACAGCTAACTCAAATTTCCCCTCGGCTATGCTCGGGGTTCATTCTTCTAATTTTTTCCCGCATCCGAGCGGAGTGGAGAAAGGGCTTACTTTCCGTTTAAATAATCTAGCGCTACCTGCGTCATTGTCTTTACCCCTAACAGCATTCCTGCATCATCAATCTTGAAATCGGGTGTGTGGTGCGGGTACACTTCAGTATTTCCGGGGGTCATCCCGCCCAAGAAGAAATAAAAACCAGGTACTTCTTCCTGAAAGTAGCTAAAATCCTCTCCGCCGGTAGTCGCTTTCATTAACTGAACATTGGCTTCTCCGGCAGTTTTGTGAAGTGTGGGGAGCATTTGTGCTGTCAAATCTGGATCGTTATAGGTCACTACGGTATTATTTTGCCACTCCATAGTTGCCTCTCCACCGTAGGCTTTTGCAATATCACGTGCCATTTCTGTCATCCTGCGTATAATTAGTTCGCGCATATTGGGGTCCAGAGTTCTTACGGTCCCAATCATTTCGGCAGTTTCCGGGATAATATTAAAGCGAACACCACTTGTAATTTTTCCCACCGTGATCACAGCAGCCTCCTGTACCAAAGGAGACTCCCGGCTGATAATAGTTTGAAATCCGTCTATAATTTTTGCTGAAATCAGAATTGGATCCACGCCAGACCAGGGAGCAGAGCCGTGGGTTTGCTTTCCTTTTACAGTCACTACAAAACGCTCCACGGCTGCCATTGTGCCACCAGGCTTATATTTTATAGTTCCTACGGGAGTTCCGGAGTTAATGTGTAACCCGAAGATGGCATCCACTTTTGGGTTTTCCAGCACACCTTCTTTTACCATGAGTTTAGCCCCACCTTCTTCCCCTGGTGGCGGGCCTTCTTCGGCAGGTTGAAAGATAAATTTTACCGTGCCGTTTATCTTGTCTTTGTTTTTAGAAAGCACTTCGGCAACACCCATTAAAATTGCAATGTGGGTATCGTGACCACAAGCGTGCATCACCCCCGTTTCGGTGCCTAAAAAAGTATCGGTTTTTGTGCTTTTGAAGGGTAAGTCGTTTCTTTCAGTAACTGGGAGCCCATCAATATCGGCTCGTAGCGCAACTACTTTTCCATTTTTATTTCCTTTCAGAATACCAACAACGCCCGTTTTTGCAACACCGGTTTGTACTTCCATTCCAAGAGATTTCAAATGGGTTGCTATCTTTTCAGCAGTGTTAAATTCACGGTTGGAAAGCTCTGGATTTTCATGAAAATAGTGGCGCCAGTCTATTACCTGGGATTCAATATTTTCAATGTCTTTTAAGAGTTTGCTGTCCATCTGGGCATTTACCGAGAATACGGTACTACTGAGCAGTAGCAGGAGAAAGAAGTTTTTTTTCATAATATGCATTTATTGAAGTTGATTTCGGAAACTTTATATATTTAATTACTAATACAGTTTGTTGCCAGCTAAACGCTACCGTCTACCAACTCTAGGAGTTAAAGATATTCAAATTTCAACAAACCGAAAACTAAAAAGTCTGTTCATAATTTATGATTCATTTACACTGAATTTTATCCCTAATTCAGTAATTTTCCGCTTCATTTTCGATCTCGGTTTCGGTTTCGATTTCAGCTAAACAATTTTGCAAGAATATCTTCAACAATTAAACGATGCCCAGCGTGCGCCTGTACTCCAAAAAGACGGCGCCATGATTGTAATTGCCGGGGCAGGCTCTGGAAAAACAAGGGTGCTTACCTTTCGTATTGCCTATTTAATGGAACAAGGGGTAGACCCCTTTAATATTCTGGCCTTAACCTTTACGAATAAGGCGGCGCGGGAGATGAAAAAACGTATCTCACAGATTGTTGGCAGTACCGAAGCCAAAAATTTGTGGATGGGAACCTTTCACAGTGTATTTGCAAAAATTCTCAGGTTTGAGGCAGACAAATTGGGCTACCCAAATAACTTCACCATTTACGACACACAGGATTCTCAAAGTGTGATTCGGGCAGTCATCAAAGAAATGCATCTCGACAAAGATGTGTACAAGTACAAACAAGTGTATTCCCGGATTTCAAGTTATAAAAACAGTTTGATAACGGTAAAAGCCTATTTCAGTAACCCGGAATTACAGGAAGCAGATGCGATGGCAAAAATGCCCAGATTAGGGGATATCTATAAAAGCTATTGCGATAAATGCTTTAAAGCTGGCGCGATGGATTTTGACGACTTACTGTTAAAAACCAACGAACTTCTAACCCGCTTTCCCGAAGTATTAGCAAAATACCAGAACCGTTTCCGCTACATTCTGGTAGACGAGTACCAGGATACCAATCACAGCCAGTATTTAATTGTACGTGCGCTTTCGGATAAATTCCAGAATATATGTGTGGTTGGGGACGATGCTCAGAGTATTTATGCGTTTCGTGGGGCGAATATTAATAATATTTTAAACTTTCAGAAGGACTACGACGATGTAAATGTGTACCGTCTGGAGCAAAATTACCGCTCTACCAAAAACATCGTAAACGCTGCGAACAGTATTATTGAAAAAAATAAAACCCGTCTCGATAAAATTGTCTGGACTGCCAACGACGAAGGTCCCAAAATAAAGGTAAACCGAACCATGACCGATGGGGACGAAGGTCGTTTTGTAGCCAGCAATATTTTTGAAACTGAAATGAACGAGCAGGCAAAACATGGCGATTTTGCTATTCTATACCGTACCAATGCACAGTCCAGGGCGATGGAAGACGCACTACGGAAAAAAGACATTCCGTACAGGATCTATGGAGGGCTTAGTTTCTACCAGCGAAAAGAGATTAAAGACGTGATTTCGTACTTGCGTTTAATTTTAAATCCGAAGGATGAAGAAGCGTTAAAGCGTGTAATTAATTATCCCGCCAGGGGAATTGGGCAAACCACCATGGAACGATTGACGGTTGCAGCAAACCACTACGGGCGTTCAATTTTTGAAGTTATAAAAGCGCTTGGCAAGATTGATTTAAAGATCAATAAGGGAACTGCCACAAAACTTCAGAATTTTACGATGATGATTGAAAGCTTTCAGGTGCTGAACCAAACCTACAATGCTTTTGAAATTGCTGAACACGTTACCAAAAAAACAGGTCTGGTGACCGAACTTAAGAAAGATGGTACTCCCGAAGGAATCGCTCGTATCGAAAACATTGAAGAATTGTTAAACGGGATGCGTGATTTTGTGGAAGAACAAAAAGAACTCGCCGATACTACAGGATCCCTGGCCGAATTTCTGGAAGATGTAGCCCTTGCAACCGATCTGGACAATGATAAAGGCGACGAAGACCGTGTGGCTTTAATGACGGTTCACCTCGCAAAAGGATTAGAATTTCCCTACGTATACATTGTAGGGATGGAGGAGGAGCTCTTTCCAAGCGGGATGAGTATGAGCACCCGGGCCGAGCTGGAAGAAGAACGGCGGTTGTTTTACGTAGCCTTAACGAGGGCTGAAAAACAAGCCTACCTTACCTACACGCAAAGCCGCTACCGTTGGGGGAAATTAATAGACGCCGAACCCAGCAGGTTTATTGAAGAAATAGACGAAAGCTTTTTAGACTACCTTACGCCAGTAACTGAGCATCGCTACAAACCCTTGATAGATGCCGATATTTTTGAAGATGTAGACCGAAGCAAACTAAGACTACGAAAACCAACAACAGGGACGCCGCCTAAAGGCCCCACAGAAGAACAACTACGCAAATTACGTCGCATAAGACCCGTTAGCAGTGAAACTGATAAAAATTTTGATGCGTCCAAAGCAAACTTAAACGTAGGTACCTTAGTGGAACACGTTCGTTTTGGAAAAGGTAAAATCACCAAAATTGAAGGCGTAGGAGCAGATACCAAGGCTGAAATTAATTTTGAAAATGGCGGTTTAAAAAAGTTGTTGCTGAGGTTTGCGAAGTTGAATGTTCTCGATTAAAAAAGCTATGTTTTTCTTCCCCTCTTGAGAAGGGATTGGGGTGTTTTTTTAAATTTAAAACTGTGTATTACATTAAAAGCTCCTCCATTAAACTAAAAATGAAGGAGTTTTTTAATACTATTTCAGAAAGATTAGTTTACTATCAATTTTTCAACGCCTATTTTTTTACCGTTGTTATAGAGGTTTAAAAAATAAATGCCGCTTGTAAATTCATCTACATCAAATAAAAGCGTACCCATAGGTTTTGATGCATTCATAGTGCGAACAATTTTACCTGTAATATCAACTATTTCATATTGTGTGATCAATGTATGTAGTGATCTAACTGTTACGGTATGGTTTGCCGGGTTTGGGAATATTGTAAAATTCTGAATGATTTCATTCTCCGTAGTTCCCAAGAAATTATCGTATTCGCTCTGCAAAGCATCAATAGGTTCGAAAACAGTACCTGTTACCCAAACATTTAGGTCCAGACTTAAATCTCCATAGTCACTACTTGTATCGCTGGGATCTGCCACTCGTAAAAAAGCAGAAAGAGAACTAACTCCATCGCTTAAACATCTTGCATCTGCTCCGGGTCGTTTCGCACCTTGCATCGCAGCCATTAATTTATCGGCAAGAGTTCCTGTGGTAGTTACAAAAGCAGTTTCCATATCGGTGACAACATCTTCAGAAATCAAGATGTTTCCTGCGATGGCATAGTTTGGACCTGTGATGTGGATAAACTCAGCAAAGCAATTTGGACCTGTAAACGCAGCACTTCTTGGGTTTCCTGCATTTAGATCTACAATATTGTATTGTCTTGCAGAAGGATCACCTTGTGCATCGTTCGCAACTAAAAAATCAATAATTTCCTGTGGTGAATCTCCTGCCTCCATGCGGTCTCTTGCACTATTCTGGTTGGCGGGTAAGTAGGCAGATTGTGTATGGATGGCGCCTGTGTTAAGGATTATATCGCTAATGGCGAGCGCACCATCTTCAAAGGCTAAACACGTAGCGCCGGCACTCCCAATTTCTCCCGTGGCGGGATCTACTGCAACAATAGAAAACGTATGTTGGGCAATGGAGCTAAGCGATACTAAAACGATAAGTAAGGAGGTAATTTTTTTCATAGTATTATTTTTTTACTGAAAGGTAAAGATAAGTTCTTCCTAATAAAAAGACGATGCGATGTATTTTAGTTTTTTAGTTCTACATCAAGTTGTCTTCCTTCTTCAAAAGCTTTTTTATCCATTTGAGTCCCTACTGCAATTCCTATGGCCATTCCAATAGGCAACCCAATTCCTAAAAAAGCCATATTTTCAAATAAGGCACCAAAAACCACACCCATAGGAATCCCAAATACGGACATTCCAAGCGCCATCCATAAATTCCGATAATAATTCTTGGGTACAATTTTCATTTCTTTCTCAAGGATTTTTATGATGCTCGTTTGTTTTTTTCTAAGCTCTCTTTTTAATTCGTTGTCCGGAACCCTATTTAACTCCTCAATTGAACTATTTAATGCAGTAAGTACCTTGTTTGATAACTCTTTTTGTTTCAATGCTGCTATAAACTTTTCAAACTGAAGATACTGGTTATTCAATTTGGTGTTATTTTTAATGGCAGGTCTTGGTTTCAGGTCGGTGAGTTTCATGGGGTGGTTTTTGAATTATGTTGAAATTTAATAACGTATATACGTGTGTTTTAGTTAGGTATTTTTTTTGCTTTAGCATATTCTTCTAAGCAATCCTCTAAGGGTGTTCCATGGGTATGAACACATTCACAAAATCTATTTCCCGCATCTTCAAATTCTGAACTTGCAAATTGTTTTTTACACTCAGACAATGAATTTCTCGGCATAATTTCGTGACCATACTTAAACATAAGAATGACAAGCACAACGGTTGTAGCGACTCCTGCAAAAAAACCGAAAGGGAATTTATTACTGTATTTTTCTGGACGTTTTATAACTCCAAAATCAGGTGTATTTTTAAACGGTAAGATGTATTTTAACCTATCGTAATTCCAAACGAGAACATATAAATTTGCCAACACCATTAGTGGAGCAGAAATAAATGAACCCTCAAATCTTACCGCGAAGGAAAGGATACAAATATTAACAATTATAGGAAAATAGAGAAGTGCTCCCAAGGCTACAGTTCGGGGTATTATCAATAATACTGCGGCAAGTACCTGAGCAATTCCGATAAATGTATAGTAATAGCCTGTGTGATACAGAGCTGTTAGATAGGATCCCATTGGGTGAATTTCGGATAAGCCGCTGGCGAATCGTTCATCCAATATTTTGGTCATTCCCGCCACAATAAAGCCAATCGCTAAGGTTAGTCGGCAAAAAACCGAAAAGTACCAATACCATCTGTTTTTTTTAATTTTCAGATAAAATTGGTCGAATTTGCTCAAATTGTTCAAGGTATAACTGTTTTTATCACTTATGAAAACACCACGTTACACAAATGTCATTATCAAAGGTAACCGGTCTTCAAAAAGAAGTTTCTAAAGTAAAATATCACGCTTTCCACTTAATGTTGCACCCCATGCTGGGTTTTTGCTCTTTTCGCTGCGGATTGTTGTTAAGGATATTATCCATCGCCTCTCGTAAGTCACGACCATTTACTGGAATGCCATTGCCCGGGCGTGAATTGTCCAGTTGCCCCCGGTAGACTAATTTTAAATCGCTGTTAAACAAATAGAAATCTGGTGTACACGCGGCATCATAAGCTTTGGCTACTTCTTGAGTTTCATCAAACAAATAAGGGAAGGGGTAGTTTTCCTTTCTGGCTACATCCCACATAAATTTTGGAGCGTCCTGTGGGTAGTTTTCTATGTCGTTACTGCTTATGGCTACAAAACCAAAGCCCGTGACGTGGTAGTCGTTTGCCATACGTACCAGCTCTTCATTTACATGCTTTACAAAAGGACAATGGTTACAGATAAACATAACTACGGTTCCTTTTTCACCTTGTATATCTTTTAAACGTACAGGTTTGTTGGTGCTGGCATCAGTTAGCGTAAAATCTGGTGCTTTGGTGCCTAAAGGCATCATGGTAGAAGGTGTTAAGGCCATAGAAGTTTTTTTATTAGTAATCGATTGATACCATACGTTACATTACAAAGATACAATTCTGAATATTCATTAAACTGAGGTTTTTTTAGAATGGATATACTAAACATTTAATAAAAATTTGAATGTCTGTATTTGCCTATGTATCTTTAATCAAAACTAACAGATTATGGACAAAGGATATAGTTCGCTATCCGTAGCGATAGAACAATTACAAGAAGAGGGATATACTGAAGATTTTAACCTGGTAGAAGAAGGAATAGAATCTAAAGGGCTAAAAAAAGAATGGAAAGCTGGTGACTGTGAGGTTGTGCGGTATTTTCGTTTTGAAGGAATGACAGATCCTGGCGATAACTCCATTTTGTATGCTATTGAAACAAAAGATGGTAAAAAGGGACTTCTCGTAGATAATTACAGTGCAGCAGGAACTTATATTTCTGAAGAAATGCGAGAAAAACTGAAGATTACTCATGACGAATAACCTTAGCTGGCAGGATTTTGAAAAGGTAGCTATGCGGGTGGGAACCATCATAGAAGCAAAAGAATTTCCCGAAGCCAAAAACCCCGCCTACAAATTAAAAATTGATTTTGGAAGTGAGATAGGCATACTCAAATCTTCGGCACAAATCACTACCCTGTATTCGACTGATACATTGGTAGGAAAACAAGTAATAGCCGTGGTTAATTTCCCTGAAAAACAGATAGGACCTATGATGAGCGAATGCCTTGTTTTAGGTGCCGTAGATGGGGATGATGTCACTTTGCTTCAGCCCTCAAAGAAAGTGAAAAATGGCCTGAAAATATCCTAATAGTTGCGTGTGCTTTTTTATGTAAGTACCTACATAACGCACTTTTTGCTTTTTAGAAAAAAAAATAGCCCAAAAAGAGGCCCCAGGGTAAGTACAACCAAAATAAATTGAGGGGCAATAGTTTCTGAAAGTGTTGCAACTACCTGAATACCTACAATGGATACTGCAAAACCTATGGAATTAACGATGGTTAATGCGGTTCCTTTGTTATCTGGCTGGGTATTGTGAGCCACCAGTGTTGAAAACATAGGAGAGTCTGCAATAACAGCGATTCCCCAAAGCAGTAAAAATGGAATAAAAATAAAAGGGGGTGTAGCATAAAGAAATGGAGATGCCACACAGCATATTCCAGAAATTAGTAGCGCTGTAGTCGCTACTTTTTTAGTTCCAAAAGCGTTAGATATATACCCTCCTAAAATACAACCAAGAGCTCCTATAGCAATAACTAGGAACGACCAGAGAGAAGTGTTTAAGGGTATTGACTGATCTTGTGCATAAGCATTCAATATAAAAGGTACAAACGCCCAGAAGGCATACAATTCCCACATATGTCCAAAATAACCAACTGCTGCATTTCGGAATTTTTTATTCTGAAAGATTTGCGGAATGGCAGTAAACTTTAGTTGTATTGCAGCGGTTCTATAAGGGCCGTCAGGAACTAAAAGATTCAAAACAAACCCACCCAATACCGCAATTCCTGAAGTGATACCAACAACCCACTGCCAGGAAATTTCGGCAGAAAAGCTACTTACAAAATGTGGGAAGGCTGTACCCAATGCCAATGCTCCAACTAGGTATCCCAAAGACCTTCCTAATCCTTTCTTATAATAATCTGCAGCTATTTTCATGCCAACGGGATAAATGCCAGCTAAAAAGAAACCCGTTAAAAACCGAATAAGTACTAACGATGGTAACGTATTTCCACTCCATAGCATTCCCAGGTTTATAGAGGCGCCTAACAAAGAGCAGATAAAGAAAACTTTTGAGGGCGAAAATCGATCCGCAATGGTAACTATGGCAAATAGTAACGTCCCTATAATAAAACCGAATTGTACAGCAGAGGTTAGGTAGCCTAAAGCTTGTTCTGGAAGTTGAAAAGCGTCAGAAAGTTGTGTTAAGACTCCATTCCCGGCAAACCAAAGTGAGGTGCAACAAAATTGGGCAAATACGATAACCCATAAAATATGTGTAGGACGCTGCATAGGACGCCCCGAAAATAGTTAAAAATTATTCCAAACTATCAAACTCCACAAATTCATATTCTGGGGAAGCTTCGAAAAGATTTCGTAAGATAGCTGCGTGCCCGTTGCCCATGATAACCATAATTCTATCTTCAGGACTTTGGGTAATGCCAATAATATTTCTAAAAATCCTGAGGTTTCTGTTATACCACCAGATGGAGAGGTGGTCTGCCCCTTGATTGTTTTCAGATTTAAAGTTTCCGAGTAAATAAATTCCGTAGCCATACTCATGAGCCTCCGGGGAGTTTATATATTTAAAATAATCTGTAAGGTTCATTTTGGGGACAAGTTTGTCGTCGTAGGCCATCCAGTCTTCAAACCCTTTCCAGAGTGGATCCTCATAATCCCAGTTTACATCACCAGTAATTTTTTTTAGGTAAATGGAATCTTTAGTATACAAATCACGGCTTAAGGAGTAAGAATTTACCGAGTACAAAGTGTCTAACGCAAGATCTGATGCTACACGCATGGCTAATTGATAGCGTTCGTCACGTTCCTCATTGCGGTTTCCGGCTTTGTATTCATTAAACTTTTCCATTGCATTCCAACCTGGGTTTGCTTCAATAGCAATCTTAGTAGGTTTAAACTTTTTAATATAGGCAACCAGTTCAGAAACTTCAGATTTTTTTGGTTCTTTTAAAACGTCTATCTGGTCTTCAGGAATTGTTTTATGGCCATCCAGACCTGGATAGTCAAAATGGAAGGTACCAACAACCAATACCTGTGCTTTTTGCTTCGGAAAGAAATCGGCTGGCGTTTTAAGCGTATCGGTTTTATTGACTTGTGGTGCTACTGTAGGGGAGGTGTTCTTTTTATTTTTTTCGATACAGGAAGTATAAAGTAGTAGAAGTGTAAGGTAAAATAAATGTTTCATAGGTTGAGTAATTAGTTTCCATAAAGATACTTATAGTAGAAAATTGTTACAGTAGTGCGCTTTACTGAATAAGAAAGTGATGTACTAAAGAGGCGTCGAAATGTTAAAAAGTGTTAAATTACTACTTTGTATTGCATAGTACTGTAACAAAAATAATAGTTGTCCGTCTATTTAGTATAACCCTTTAAAACTATTATTATGAGAACGTTAGACAGCAATGCATTATCAGCAAGAGTAAGAACATCTAAAGCCTATGCTTGGAATAGCAAGAGACGCTATAGATAAACAGAACCAAAACATCAAGCAATCGAAAAACGAAATGTTATGAAAAAAGTATTAAATCCTTTACGTGTTGGAGGTTTACAAATGCAAAAACGCCGTATGTGTTTTTTTATAGAAGAAACTTGTCAGCAAGCCCTTGGAGACCCTTTATTACGTAAGCTAGACTGCAAATTGCGGTAAGAACACATCAATCAAAAAACAGAAAGCTGAATTTCCCTCATCAAGAAATTCAGCTTTTTTAGTTGCTACCATTGAACTCTTATTTTTTCTCCTGCTTTATAGTAAAGCTGGGTGCTTTGTAGTCTTTTGGTAAATAGTTTTCTGGGATGGTGCTCATATTGCCATCACGTGCAGCACGGTAGTGCGGGGATAGTATTTCAATACCCTGTTCATTGCATACATCCTGAATATTTTGATGTAAATTACTATAAATAGTCGCTTGTTTATTAGCTTCCTGTATGTAGGCATTGATCTGATAGGCTACGTAAAAATCTTCCAGACTTGTTTGCAGTACAAAGGGTTCTGGTGCTTTCATTACCAGATCAGTTCTGGTGGCCGCTTCAATAAGGGCAGCGTGCATTTTTTTCCACGGAATATCATATCCTATAGTTACTGTAGTATGAATAATTAATCCTTTTTCCGGAGCATCGCTACTATAGTTGATGGTATGACTGCTCATTACAGTACTGTTTGGGATGGAAATAATTTCGTTTTTAGGAGTACGTACCCTGGTTACAAGCGAAGATTTTTCAATAACATCGCCAAATACCTCTCCAATCTTCACACGGTCTCCAATTTTAAACAATCGCATATAGGTAAGAACTAATCCTGCAATAATGTTGGAAAGCGAACCAGCCGAACCAAACGTGAATAAAAACCCTAAGAAAACCGAAATTCCCTGAAATACAGGGGAGTCGCTACCAGGAATGTATCCCCAGATGGAAACGATCATAAAGGCAATGACCAGCACTCTAACAATCTGGTAAGTAGGTCTTGCCCAGTCTGGATAAAAACCGTTAATTTTCAGATTCCCACGCATGATCTCCATACTTAAAAAACGGATCCCTTTTAAAACATATCTAAAAACGAGAACAATAACAATAATTGCAATAAGGTTGGGAAGGTAGTTCCAGATACTTGCTAAAATAGATTTGACAGGATTTAAAACATAGCCAAAAAGTGTGTCGGCAAAATTTCGTGTCCACGGAAATATTCCGAATAAAATAGGAAGAGCAATATAAATGGCTAATAGAATTATAAACCACTTTAGCACCTTGTTCACAAGGAGTAAAGCAGCCACTTGGCGTTTGGCATCGAAAAGTGTGTAATCTTTTAATTTTACACCTTTAATCCTTTTATCTTCCTGGCTTTCAATTTTTTTGGCACTCCACTTAAAAAACTTGATGATATACTTTATTAAGAACCAGATAGCAATCAAGACTAGAATTGCCAGGCCTATTTCTTTTACTAACGTCCAGATATTCACTTCTTCCTTATACTCGGTTACTGAAGTGGCAATTTTATCCCGGTACGCTGTAGCAAGATTCTCAGTGGAGGAATTTTCCCAAAGAGCATCGCTTTGGGAAACGCTCATAATAATTTGTTCTCCGTAGGTAATATCTGAAGAGTTTTCGACGGTATGTACCGTCAACGAATCTGAAGTATATCTAAAATTATTAGGCAGGGTTTTTACTCTTCTGCTAATAGCATCTGCCCGCTCTTGAGCCGAAAAACTACCTAGTTTTGTGTAGACATTGAAAAGTGTATCATCAAAAAATCCCAGAACGGGGTAGCCTTTTGTGGAGTTTCTAAGGGCTTCAATCTCCTTCTTTTTTTGGGCTAGCCTATCGGTTTCCTGTGCATTTAGGGCATTTATTTGCGCCTGTAGTTTGTCTTTCTGATCAGGATCTGAATTTTTAAGATCTTTAATTTGTGCTTCTAATTCAGCTTTTTTGATGGAATCTATGAGCCGCTGTCTTTCAAGGTTTTCCAGTTTTTTCTGAAAGCTTTTTTGCGCAACTTCAGAAGAATCTATAGCAGGTTTGGCAATGCTGTCGGTTGCAGTACTATCGGTTTGGGCAATACTTATTGTTACAGTGAATAACATTGTAAAAGCCAATAGTATACGAGCCATTTTTTTCATTTAGTTTGTTTTAAAAAGGAAACGAATGTACTGTAAATTACAATACGTACTTCAGAATAAATAATAAATAAAACATAAAAAAAGTGACACTAAAATCTATACATCAGCATCCATCATATTGGTAACCACGTGGTAACGCGGATCGTCAATTGCGTCTTCAATAATACTATCAAACTCAGGATTCCATTTAATCAATATTTCTTTGCAGTCCGGACTCAAGTGTGTTAGGGTAATTTTTTTTCCTGCATCCATATACTTATTGGCAATATTTCTAAGTGCCTCTACGCCCGAATGGTCAGAAACTTTAGATTCAATAAAATCAATTTCTATGGCTTCTGGATCTCCCGAGACATCAAATTTACTATTAAATGCTGTGGTAGAACCAAAAAAGAGCGGCCCCCAGATTTCGTAAACCTTAGTCCCGTCTTCTTTAATACGTTTTCTTGCTCTAATTCTGGTAGCGCTTTTCCAGGCAAACGAAAGTGCGCTCATAATTACTCCTGCAATTACGGCAATGGCTAAATCCTGCCAAACGGTAATGGCCGAAACAGCAATGAGTACTATGGCATCGGTCACTGGTATTTTGTGTAAGATCCTAAAGCTACTCCAGGCAAACGTACCAATTACAACCATAAACATTACCCCAACCAAGGCGGCGATGGGTATTTGTTCGATTAATGGCGCTCCAAACAATACAAAGCAAAGGAGAGCAACTGCGGCTATAGCTCCCGATAACCTTCCACGCCCTCCAGAATTAATATTGATAATACTTTGCCCGATCATTGCACAACCTCCCATACCGCCAAAGAGTCCGTTTAGGATGTTTGCGCCACCTTGCGCTACACATTCTCTGTTTCCACTTCCACGGGTTTCGGTCATTTCGTCTATGAGGTTTAACGTCATTAAACTTTCAATTAATCCAACGGCAGCTAGTATGAATGCTGTAGAGAGTATTAATCCCCAATTATCGCCAATGGTGTAGAATAAAGTGAATATCTGATCCTGAAATGTTGGCAATCCTCCTTGTAGTCCGTCGCCGCCACCATCTTTTATAAAGGAGCCAACGGTGCTTACATCTATCTTTCCGAAAATCACAATGGCAGCAACTATAACTATGGCTGTTAAAGCAGCAGGTATTTTTTTTGTGAGTTTGGGTAATCCAAACATAATTGCCATAGTTAATCCAACCAAGCCAAGCATCAGCCAAAGGCTATTTCCTTGTAAGTAGGTCATTTCTCCTCCTACATTTTCTTTGAACAACCCTAATTGAGATAAAAATATCACGATAGCCAATCCGTTTACAAAGCCCATCATTACGGGGTGGGGGATAAGCCGCACAAATTTTCCAAGTCGCAATACTCCTGCTAAAATCTGAATTCCACCCACAAAGAGTAGCGTAATAAATAACCATTGTAGCCCAAGATTTTCAATGGGGGTAGCCAATGCATCCCCTATTTCATTTCCTTTTGCAATTAAATGAACCATTACTACTGCCATAGCTCCTGTAGCTCCTGAAATCATCCCCGGACGCCCCCCAAACAGGGCGGTGATAATTCCCATCATAAAAGCTCCATACAATCCTACCAACGGATCTATACCTGCTACAAAAGCAAAGGCAACAGCTTCCGGAACAAGTGCTAGTGCTACGGTAAGTCCCGAAAGGATGTCGTTTTTTGGATTTTGTGTAAAGTTCTTAATTGTTTTCTGCCACATAATTTTTCACTTAAAAAGGGCGCAAATATACTTTTAAATAGTGTAGTATCCTGCCACTTATCTATAAAAAAAGCCCCGAGGACGGGGCTTCTAATTTGTAGTTTATTTTTTAGTTTGCAGGGCCTACCAGCTCTACCTCAAAAATAAGGTCTGCATTGGCAGGGATTCTTGGTGGATTACCACGCTCACCATACGCCAAATGCGAAGGGATGTAGAATACTGCTTTTTCACCAATGGTCATGGTTAACATTCCTTCTTTAAAACCAGGAATAAGCCTTGCTTCAGTACTGTATACAGGATCCATAGGCTGGTATGGATTTCTTGCATCGTAGGCATTGTATTTTTCGGCTACATCTTTGTAGGTAGTGTAAAAAAGCTGTCCGTTAGAAAAATATCCTGCACAGTGCACGAGTACTTTAGAACCAGTTTCTGGTTTGGTGCCAGTACCTTCTTCAAGTACCAGTTTCTCAAGTCCAGACTCTAACTTTGTTGCTTCTTCTCTTTTGGTTGCATACATAACAGCTGTTTCGGTAGCTACCTTTTCAACGGCTTCAGCTTTAGCACGGGCTTCCGCTTCTAATGCTTCTAACTCTTTAGAGAAGTCTGCTACTTTCTGATTTCCCTTGTTAATAATATTTACTTCTTGGATAACAACATCGTCCACTGGTTTATCACCAGGCTTGATGGTTGGTACAAGTCCGATAGAATCTACGACCTCCTGGCCCATAACAATTTCTCCAAATACAGTGTGTCTGGTATCTAACCATGGAGTTGCTTTAAGGGTTACAAAAAACTGACTTCCATTAGCATTTGCTCCAGGGTTTGCCATAGATAAAACACCTTTGCTTTTATGCTTTAAAGTGTCTACAATTTCATCTGGGAAAATATAGCCGGGGCCCCCTGTTCCGTCCCCCAATGGATCTCCACCTTGGATCATAAAATCCTTCATCACACGATGAAATGTGAGGCCATTATAATATTTTTTTCCTTTGTACGTAGAGTCTACCATTTGGCTTTTACCCTCTGCCAATTCTACAAAGCTAGCTACGGTAAGTGGTGTGGCTTCGTTGTATAACTTGGCAACAAAGGTACCTTTGCTGGTGATAAATTCGGCATAAAGGCCATCTCCTAGATCTGGGTATTTGTCTTCACAGGCCGTCATGACCATTGTCATGACTACGAGTGCTAAAAGCGATAATTTTTTCATTTGAATGTATAATTAATTTTAAACGTTTGTATTTATTGTTCTTCTGAAGTTTTAATAGATCGAAGCGTGATCGTACTTTGTATAGGTATATTTGCTCCTAATTTTTCTTGTATTCCGTAGTATCCGAAAGCTTTATAAGAAGGGAACAAAAATGTAACGGTTTCACCTTCTTTCATAACTTTAATACCTTCTCTTATTCCGGAAATAAGATCCTGATTACTTTGATCTACCTGGTATTGTTGTACGCCATTTTCAGCTTCTGAAACTATGGTAGCTCCATCTAGGGTTTTTACATCGTAGGTAAATGTTACAATGTCTCCAAGTTTCGGCATTGTAGTGCTAACCGTATCTTTTACATTATGAAAATACCAAAATCCATTCGGGTTGGATGTAAACTCTGTTCCGCTGTTTTGTGCAATAATTTTGGTGATTGCTGCTGTTTCTTTTTTGTATAATTTTTTGTTGCGTTCTGCACTTTCTTTTATAAAACTGCCAGAAGTACGCTGTACGGGCCTTCTTGCTTCTGGGCTTTTACACGCTAGGGCAAGGAAAAGAAAAAGTACTAAATAAGATAAATTACGCATTGGTATTTAGGGCGTTTTTATAGTTGGGCAAGATACTAATAAATTCAGTAATGGTCTCATCAAGATTTTTATCACTTTTCCCACCTGCTGCATTGGTATGACCTCCACCACTATAATGAGCTCTTGCAAATTCATTTACCGAAAATGAACCCTTACTTCGGAAAGAAATTTTTACGATATTATCCTGTTTGTTTTCAATAAAAATTACAGCAAATTTTATTCCTAAAACTGAAAGTGAATAATTTACAAAACCTTCGGTATCTCCTTTTTTAAAATTGTGGTCATCCAGTTCCTTTTGGGTAAGGGTAATAAAAGCAGTGTTGTATTCTGAAAGAATGGTCATGTTTTTTAAAGCAACTCCCAGTAATTTCAGACGGTTGGGGGTATTGGTATCGTAAATATTATTGTGTATTTCTGTTCCATTTGCACCCGCTTCCAGTAAATGTGCAATGGTGCGGTGTGTCGTTGGAGACGTAGAAGAAAACCTAAAACTCCCTGTATCTGTCATGATCCCAGTGTATAAATTGGTGGCTATTTCAGCAGAAAGCACATCCAGTCTTCCCAGGGCATCCATAAAGTGATACACCATTTCACAGGTTGAACTCATGGTAACATCGCTATAGGTAGCCACAGCATAATCTGAGGGAGCCTGATGATGGTCTATCATTACAAATTGAGCCTCACAGTTTTCCAGAACTACTTCCAGATCGCCCACCCGGTTCAGGGCATTAAAATCCAAAGTAAAAACAAGGTCAGCTTCGTCAAAAAATTGTTGCGCTTTCTCAGGTTCCTTTTCGTAAATACAAATTGTTTCGTTTCCTGGCATCCACTTTAAAAAGGTAGGGTAATCGTTTGGCATTACAACCTGGGCGTCGTGTCCTAATGATTTCAGAAAATAATAGAGCCCCATACAAGACCCTACAGCATCTCCATCAGGATTTTTATGTCCAACAATAACCACTTTTTTTGGAGTGGCTAATAAGGCTTTAACTTGTTGCGTAGTTTTTGTATTCATAGGAGTGCGAAGATACAATTATTCGGGATTTTAGTGCAGGTTCTGTTTTGTCCAATTTCAGATTATATTATCGTTAACAATGGCTAATCGCTTGTAGTTGTTTTTTAAATACCTACTTTTGCACCAAATTTTAAAAAATTATGAGAACAGATAGAACGTTTACCATGTTAAAGCCAGATAGTGTTGAGAAAGGACACATTGGTGCTATTTTAGAAAAAATTACAGCAAGCGGTTTCCGTATTGTAGCAATGAAGCTAACACAAATGACAACTGCAGATGCTCAGGAATTTTATGCAATCCACAACGAACGTCCGTTTTTTGGTGAATTGGTAGAATATATGACACGTGGACCCATCGTGGCTGCTATCCTGGAAAAAAACAACGCTGTGGAAGATTTCCGTACGTTAATTGGAGCTACCAACCCAGCCGATGCTGCTGAAGGTACCATCCGTAAATTGTATGCTGCTTCTATTGGTGAGAACGCCGTACACGGAAGTGATAGTGATGAAAATGCAGCTATTGAAGGTGCTTTCCATTTTTCTGGACGTGAAATGTTCTAAGAAAATACTTCAGAAAGTATATATAGGGCCCTTCTACATAGTACTTGTGGGAGGGTTTTTTTATGGTTGGTAGTTGGTAGCTTACGGGCTACTATGCTCGCCCTTTGGTGTGTTGGTACTATAATGTTATTTTTTCTCACTACTCAAACGTTGCTGAGTGATCCCGATCTTCTTATCGGGATTGTATGAAGCACTTACTTCAATACCAGTTTCTTTACCAGATCTTTTCCTACTTCTTCGTTTAGGAGCTTGATTATTTTTTCTTTTCCGTAGCTAAGTTCTTCCCGCAGTACAGAAGAGCTTAAACTTACAAAAAGTGTTTCCCTGTCAAGCGAAAGGCCGGTGGTGTATTTAGAAATCGCATCGCCCATGACGTTGTGCCAGGCTTCTTTAATAGAAACTTTATCCAGTCCTTTTTCGAGTCGGTTGGAGGCAATAAAGTCTTTTAAAACGTCGCCTATGGTACTTTCTTCTGCGTTTCTTTTGGCCATTAGATGTTAGGTAAGGGTATAGGGTTTAAACGTTGAGTGCGTTTTATTAAAAATCAAACTTCGTAAACTTTTTGTAGAAATAGGTCTTTCCGTCACGGTTTAACACTACGAGACTGCTGTCTTTTGCGATCAGGATGGTTTCTTTCCAGGAATCGAAAGGGGTAGTGTAGTAGAGTCGTAAGCTGTCATTTTCAATTTTTAGTTCGAAAGTTTCAGCGTCATCGCTTGTTAAGAACGTTCCATCCAGTTTGGGTTGTACTTTTTTTCTAACGCCAGAGGTTCCTTCAACTTCAATAAAATCTATAGTAGTGCTTATGCTAAAATCCTTCTCTGTACCATCTTCCAGCACTGCTTTCTCTATACTCCAGTAGCCGTCCAGATACTGAATTTGCTCCTTAGGGTCTTGCTTTGTGCAGGAACTAATACATACTATTGTTATAAGTATTGTTATGTATTTCTTCATTATTTTAATATTTTTTACTCACGACTCACGACTCACGACTCACGACTCACGACTCACGACT
>TARA_R100000935_G_scaffold791_3_pt1 | contig 32394 bp, 30 predicted proteins | sample TARA_R100000935 | Tara Oceans TARA_R100000935 (sample SAMEA2621502) | marine metagenome | biome: marine biome (ENVO:00000447); feature: surface water layer (ENVO:00002042); material: "saline water (ENVO:00002010), including plankton (ENVO:xxxxxxxx)" | depth 5 m
GTAGTATGTTTAATTTTATCTATACAATTTTGAGTTTAGAATTAAGACATAATAAATTAGGAATTAATCGTTAAATAGTATAAATTTGTACTGTTGTTGTGCATGTTGATTCCACTGCCACGCTATGAGAATAGCGTGGTTTTGGTGGTAAAATTCAAAATCAAATTATATGCCTACAAAAATAAAACACTGGACTACTAACTCTACAGAATCAGTGATTGAAACATCAAGTGACACTGAGTTTTTGATTGAAGAAATTGGTCAAGATATAATCAAGTTACTTAAAAGCAAAAATAAAGCTTACGGAAATACAGCAAACAATCCTCCTCAAATATTTTCTAAACTTTCTGCTAAGGAAGGAATATTAGCAAGAATTGATGATAAGTTGTCCAGGATTACTAAGTTAGGATTTGACAATAACGATAGCGAAGACACTTTAAAAGATTTAATAGGATATCTTATTTTATTAAAAGTACAAATTAGAATAGAGGAAAACACAAACTCTTAAATTCAAAATAACATAAACAAATGAAAGATTTTTTAGACTATGCAAATTCAGTAGCCGAAGAGTTCCATGTCACAATGGACTCAATATTTGAAAAAAACAAACGTCCAATGTTTGTGGAGGCACGACAGATGTTGTATTTATTATGCAGAGAGAAACCAATTAGAATTTCTTATATACAACATTACTTAAAAGAGCAAGGTTATGATGTATCTCATACTACTATTATGTATAATTATGAGAAAGCAAAAACAAAAGTTTCAAAAGACAAGTCATTCAAAGACATCTTTAATAAATTAAAAAAGAAGCATGTGGAATGAAATAGATTATTTTACAATTCCTCAAGTTTGGGAACAAGCGATAACTGACCCAAGGTCAGTAGTACAAAATCTACCTAAAGGCATATCTATAATTGCTAATGGAGTTAAACTAATGAAGTTTCAAGAAAACATTGAAATGTTTAACATGAATAAAGGTGGGGATTATTTTAAAGAATTGGATGAGGATGAATATGCTTTGTTTCACGAAGGTGGCTGGAAGGTTGGGTTAATAAAATTAGCTATTTCTAATTGTTTATTCAAGTTAGATTTAATTGAAAAACGAATTCAAAATGAAGTTAACACTCGTAAAAACGATAAGCACATTCAAAACTTAAAAAATCGTAGAGAGAAAATACTAAAGAAGTATACTACGCATCAAACTAAATTAAATAAAATCAAATGAACAAAATGGAAAAACAGACAAATTATTTTGAAGAGTTGGCAAAAATCAACATCAATGACAAAGTACAAAAAAAGGGTAATTTCCCTTACTTATCTTGGGCGCATGCTTGGGCACAATTTAAATTAAAGCACGCTGATGCAAACAGAAAAGTTTATGAATGGAAAGTAAATCCACAAGATGAAAGTGGTAGAAATTATTTTGATGATGGAAAAACTGCATGGGTAAAAGTTGGCACTTGCATTGAGGGTTATGACAACACAAGAGATAGAAATCCTCTTGGACAAGAACACATTGATCAATTGCCAATTACAGACTTTAGAAACCAAAGTATTAAAATAGAAAAGATTACTTCTATGGACGTTAATACTTCTATACAAAGGTCTACTGCTAAATCTATTGCAATGCATGGATTAGGGCTGTCATTATGGGTAGGAGAAGATATAAGGGCTATTGGTGGAGAAGATGACGTGGTTATCCAGCCGAAAGTTACAAAAGCTGTAACAAAAGCTACGCTTACGTTAAAGTCAGATAAGATTGAAAGAATTTTATCATTTATAGCTGACAACAAATCTCAAGGTTTGTCCTGGTGTATTGAGCAAATCAAAACTAAATACAATTTGACTCCAAAGATTGAAAAAACTTTTGAGGCAGAATTTAAAAAACTTCAAACAAAATGATAAATCCATTTGAAACAAAATCTCAAGTTTTAGAGAAGTTGCAAGATGATGAATTGTATTATGGGTCTTATGGTAAACAATATTTGTCAAATTCAGACATATTTAAATTACTAAAAGACCCAACACAATTTGGAAAAAAACAAGAGGAAACTCTTCCAATGGTACAAGGGAGATACTTTCACACTGCAATGCTTGAGCCTGAAAAACTAAAAGACTTTAAAATTATAGATGCCTCAACAAGAAGCACTAAGCTTTATAAAGAACAAAATGATGGTAATCTTTTACTTCTTGCAAAAGAAAAAATGCATTTAGATTACATGATTTCTAAAATGAAAGGTAGTTTAGTTATGTATGATTTAATATATGCAAAAGGAAATGAATATGAGATTCCTAACATTGAAAGTATTATGGGTCACATGTGGAAGGGAAAAGCAGATATTATAAATAATAATAGCTTCGAAGTAGAGATTAATGGAGAGGTTAAATTGTTTCCTGATGGTGCTATTGTTGACATAAAAACAAGTTCCGATAGCTCAAAATTTATGTACTCAGCTCGGACTTATAATTACGATAGTCAGGCATATATTTATCAACGAATGTTTAACAAACCTATGATTTTTCTGGTAATTTGTAAGGCAACAAACAAGTTATCTATTTACGATTGTTCACAAGAATTTATACGATTAGGACAAGAAAAAGTAGAAAAAGCAACAGAGGTTTATAATATATTTTTTAGTGATGACAAAAGCAAAAACATTAATAGTTACATTCATACGCAAACTTTATAGTTATATAATAACTAAATATGAAATAAGAATAGATCAAAACATTTTGTGGATGGAAGTTCCAACCATTTGCAAAAGCCGAAAAGATAAGGATGAAATTATCTTAACTGCAATAGAACATTTGGAGCAAACAATTAAAATTAATAAATTATGAGTAAAGAAACACCAATTTACGTGGGGAACGGAACAGAGAAATTTGATGGCAATTTGATAGAAATATCAGTATGTCTTTCTGAACTATCACAAGAACATCGATTTGAGTATGATGGAAAGTGGTATGTAAAATTAAAAGTGAGTAAAAGAAGAGAAGTTGACCAATATGGTAGAACACATTCTGTCGCTATTAATCAGTACAAACCAAAAGAAGAGGAAACAAAGAGTAAAGTAGAGAGTAAAAAAGAGCCTGAAGAAGGAGCTGATTTACCATTTTAGTCTCTAATTTAACACACGAAAGGGGGGGCTACCCCCTTTTCTTATGTGTTTAATATGTTTGTTTTAATTTAAATTATACAACTATATAGAATTCGACAACAATTATTATTTATATATACATATATTTACTATTTTTTGAACATAATGAACATAAAAGAAAGTATTAACCTTATTTATAAGGGTAAAGAGTGAATTTTTAATAAAATCAAATCAACATAAAATGAACATAACTATATTCAAAGACATAAAAGATACCTCACAACCATTCTACAGACCAGTTGAGGTAATATTACAAAGAATACAAGAAGGAGCATCTAAAGATTTAGTAAAAAAAATCAGAGGTACAAAAGACAAGGAACAAAGAAACAAATACAAGCAAGGTTTACCAGCGGTGTGTTTTTCAGGAGTATTTACTAAACGCTCTGACAGTTCTATAACAAAACACAGCGGTTTAATATGCTTAGACTTTGATGGATATCCATCTAACAAAGAAATGTTACAAGAAAAAGAACGCCTATCAAAAAACAAATATATTTATTCTGCTTTTATATCTCCAAGTGGTAATGGAATAAAAGCATTAGTTAAAATACCAGCTGATGCAGACTTACATAAAACTTTCTTTTTAAGTTTAGAAAAAAGTTTAAACTCATTATATTTTGACAAAACCTCTAAAAACATTTCCAGGGTTTGTTATGAGTCATATGACCCATTAATTTATATCAATGAAAACTCCAGCATTTGGGATAAAATAGAAGAACAAGAATATAATGCTGTGATAAAAAAGGTAGATATTCCAACTATTCCAGTCACTGATGAAAACAAAATAGTAGAGATTTTAGTAAAGTGGTGGGAGAAAAAATATCCCATGAATGAAGGAGAGAGAAACCACAACACTTATGTGTTAGCTTCAGCATTTAATGATTTTGGGGTTAATCAAACCCTGGCAGAGTATATTCTAAATAATTATTCTTCCAGGAATTTTACTCAAGATGAAATTAAAAGAACAGTAACCTCTGCATACGCTAACAAACAAAACTTTGGGTCTAAATATTATGAGGACGAGGAAAAGGTAAATCAAATAAAGCATAAATTAAAAAGAGGCGTATCAAAAAAAGAAATCCGAACTCAATTGGAGGAGTCGAATATCGAGGTCGGAACAATAGAAAAAGTAATTACTCGACTCGAAGAAGAACAATCCAACAGTAAGTTTTGGACTAAAAACGAGAAAGGTACAGTTAGAATAGTGCACATACTCTTTAAGTATTTTTTAGAAGAGAATGGGTTTTACAAGTTTAATCCAGTTGGAAGTAAGAATTATATTTTTGTCAGAGTAACAAACAATCTTATAGATCACACAACTGAAAAAGAAATTAAAGACTTTATACTTGATTACCTATTAGAAATAGATGACACCACTGTATATGATTATTTTGCTGAAAACACAAGATACTTTAGAGAAGAATTTCTTACGCTTCTTTCATCAATAGATGTTTATTTTATCGAGGATAATAAAAACACTTCGTATCTGTATTATAAAAATGGTGCAGTTAAGATTACTCACAATGATATTAAAATTATAGACTATTTAGATATTGGAGGTTATGTTTGGAAAGACCATGTTATAGACAGAACTTTTATACGATGTGAGTCTACTGATTGTGATTATAGAACTTTCATAAGAAACATTTGTGGTAATGATCATAGTCGTGAAAGCTCCATGAGGTCTACCATAGGTTACTTACTACATGGATGGAAAAACTTATCCTATTGTCCAGCCGTTATCCTTAATGATGAAGTCATCTCTGACTTCCCACAAGGTGGTTCTGGAAAAGGATTGTATATGAATGCACTGGCTCACATGAAGAAGTTAGTAGTGATAGATGGAAAGTCGTTTAATTTTGAGAAAAGTTTTGCTTATCAATTAGTTTCAGCCGACACGCAGATTCTTTGTTTTGATGATGTAAAAAAGAATTTTGATTTTGAAAGATTGTTTTCCGTAGTGACAGAAGGATTAACATTGGAGAAAAAAAACAAGGATGCAATTAAAATACCTTTTGCTAAATCGCCTAAAGTGGCCATTACTACCAATTATGCTATAAAAGGAAAAGGTAATTCATTTGAGAGAAGGAAATGGGAGTTGGAGTTAGCACATTTTTATACGAAAGACTTTACTCCACTGCAAGAATTTGGAAAATTAATGTTTGGAGAATGGAATGATGAAGAATGGTGCCAGTTTGATAATTATATGATTGAGTGTTTACAAACTTATTTAGAGCATGGTTTAATAAAAAGTGATTTTGTCAATCTAAAAATTAGAAAACTATCTGCTGAGTCATGTCATGAGTTTATAGAATGGTGCGGAATTATTGGTGGCAGCGCAAATGAAAAGCTGGTGGCATATCAAAAATTATATAAGAATGATTTATATATGGATTTTGTTGAAGAGAATCCAGACTTTGCTCCTAAATCTAAAATGACAGTATCACGAACTAAATTTAACAAATGGCTTTTGGCCTTCAGTGATTATAAATTTGAGTGCGCTCCTGAAGAAGGTAGAGATGGACCAGGGAAGTGGTTAATATTCAGAAACAAACAAAGGTTAGAGACAAACGGATTCTTAGATATTTAGAAGAATTAAATTAAATCAAATATATTTTATGGAACTAAGAGATTACCAACAAGAAGTTGTGAACCAGGGATTACCAATAATTAAAGCTAATAAATTTTTGTATCTTGCATTAGAGGTTAGGACAGGTAAAACACTTACAAGTTTGAGTATGAGTAATCTTTTGCCAGTCTCTAATCTTTTGTTTATTACAAAGAAAAAAGCAATCAGTAGTATTCAATCAGATTATGATATGTTGTCTCCAACATATGATGTTACTATAATTAATTACGAGTCTTTACATAAAATAAATCAAAAAGGATGGGACATGATTATCCTTGATGAAGCTCATTGTATGGGAGCGTTTCCTAAGCCAAGTAAAAGAGCAAAGCAAGTCAAGAGTCTTATATTAAAAAACAAATGTTTTGTTATACTGTTGTCAGGAACACCAACTCCTGAGTCTTATAGTCAAATGTATCATCAAGTTTTTTCTATACCAGCCAATCCTTTTGCTAAATACAAAAACTTTTATAGATTCTCTGATGATTATGTTAATGTAAAAGTAAAGCCTATAGGTGGGCTTCAGATTAGAGATTATAGTCATGGATCAGAAGATATTTTAAAGAAGATGAAACCATACACAATTTCTTATACACAAAAAGAAGCTGGCTTTAAAATTCAAACTGATGAAGAAGTTTTATATGTGGATATATGCCCAACAGTTATTGATCTTGTAAATAGATTAAAAAAAGATAAAGTTATAGAAGGAAAGGATGAAGTTATATTAGCTGACACAGGCGTTAAGTTAATGTCAAAAACTCATCAGATGTTTTCAGGAACAGTAAAGTTTGAGAGTGGAAAAGCTCAAGTGTTATGTCATGCCAAAGCAAAGTTTATTAAAGAAAAGTTTAAAAACAAAAAGATAGCTATTTTTTATAAATTTAAAGCTGAGTTAACTGCGTTACAAGATATTTTTTCAGGAAATTTATGCACTGATTTAGAAGTTTTTAATACCACAGACAAAAGTATTGCATTGCAAATTGTATCTGGTCGCGAGGGAATTAGTTTATCTAAAGCAGAAAACTTAATATACTATAACATTGATTTTAGTGCTACAAGTTACTGGCAATCAAGAGATAGAATGACAACAAAAGATAGAAAATACAACAAGATTTTTTGGATTTTCGCAAAAGGAGGCATTGAAGATAAAATATATAAAGCCGTAGTAAAGAAGAAAGATTACACCTTAAGACATTTTAAAAGAGATTTATTAAGTTTGTAACATGAAGTTTATAAAGTTTTTATTAATTTGGATTAGCCAAAATTTAGCTATACCTTTTTGGGTAGTGGGGCACATACACTTATCTATTCACACCTTTCATGATGTTGTAGAAATAGTATCCTCATTAAGTTTAAATGTGATAGTTTTTATTGGATTTATGGAAGATTATAGGGAAAACGGATGAAGGAACAACAAATACAAGCGAAAAGAATAAAACAATTAGAAGCTGAGGGATATTATGTAATTAAACTAATAGTAACAAACAAAAATGGTATACCAGATTTAATCGCTATACCTCCACAAAGCGGTGTGTTGTTTTCAGAAGTAAAAACACCTAAAGGAAAACTTTCAGTAATACAAAAATTTAGAATTAAAGAGTTAGAAAACCATGGAATACATACCGAAGTTTATAAAGGATAAGGGATATGATATGGAAGAAGAATTCATGGATTTTTTTCATGAGTTAGATCCTTACTTAGCTTTTTGTATTGCATCTCATATTGATGAAAATGTTGTAGACATAGAGCCTAATGAAAACATAACAACTATTTTAGGCGGAGTAGTTCAGCATGAAGGAGAAGCAATTTGTTTTGCTTTAGAATTAATGAGATTGCCTGGCATGGTTGTCAACCTAACAGACTTAACTTTAATATCCATGGATGAATACCTGGACTTGATAAACTTAAATTCATATATAAAATCAAATGAGAGAAGCTTCAAAAAAAAAAAAAATATTAAAACTTTATATTCAAGACCTTAAAATAAACATTAACGAATTGGCGGTGTTAAGTGATAGTAATTTACAATATGTAAAACAATGCGTAAGAGATTATCACATTGATTTAGTTTCTTATGAATTTATGTGTATAGCACCCAGCTATTGTACTCCTGGAACTTATTATTTATTTAATGAAAACGGAACCGAGAGAGCTTTAAAAAAAGTGGGGGATACTATTTACCCAGAACATCAATTAACAGACTTAGAAGAGCTTTTTATTCGCTTAAACCTATGTAAACGAATCGTTTATAATGAAGATTAATTTGTTTATTCCAAATATTTTATTTAATTTACAATAATATGCCTTTAACTATAGAAAATTGCAAGTATACAGTTAGCGATATTGACAAGATATTAAACTTCACTACTTGGTCCGCACAAAAAAAAATTGACACATTACTACACATGGATTGTGATATGTATTGTAATTTAGGAATTGAATCTCCTAAATTTGAAGTTAAAGACGTAAAACAAAAATCAAAAGTCATATACAGAACTATCAAAAAAATTGATGATGCGATCGGGAAGTCGCTTCTTCACAATTTAGATTAAAAGATAGATGGCACAAGTTTCTTCGGAAGATATAAATAGTATTAATCACATAAACCATGTGACTAACGGAATTCATGACCTCGCAAATCAATTATATGAAGATTTGCACGAAAGAGATCATAAAAAAGCAAAAGAAAAAGCTACAGAAATTTGCAAAATTATGTCAGAATTAATTAACAGCATGACAGATGAAATCTAAGGCTATAATAATAATCTTATGTTTATTATTGTTGGGTAGTTGCAAGCCATTTAAAAAAATTCCTAAAAATTTACCAAAAATTGCAAGATGAATAAAGCTATAGCCAATGAATTACAAGAATTTTGCCAAACAATCGCTGAAAGGTATTCTGATATTAAAAGAGTGGGAAATATAGGTAACGAAGTTTTTTTGGTAGAAGAAATTATACCAACCTCAGACCATAGTGCTGTTGTTAATTTTTCAAAATCAGGTGGTAAAATTGCTGTTGCTTTTTTTTATTATATTAATAGAGGAAGGTCTAAAGGCTGGAAGTATTTTTTCCCAACTGACTCACACTTAAATGGATTTCATGCTTTTCTATATTATAAATTAGAAGCTGAAAGACGAAATTACACTAAGAATTTTTAAATATTAATCAGTATCTTTGCAAGTTTTTTTTCGTAAAGCATTTCAGAACATTTCTCATAGTCTTCTATAGTTGCAAAATAATCTATAAGAATGTCATACACATCCCCTTCTAAAGGAATGTGTTTTCTTGTGGGATTAAAAATAAATGTAGAAGAAATATTTTTTTTAATTAAATCATCAACAGATAGCTTACCAGTAATTACTAAGTAACTATTAATCATGCAATCATGTTGATTAAAATCACTCATTTAAATAATATTCGTCCATTAATCTTTTAGTTTCTTCTTTAGTTTTACGAACTTCCTCTTCATATTCTCGTATTTCATCTGCATATTCTACTTCATAATCAGCCAAATCTTGTTGTTGTTGTCTGTATTCATCAGGAAAATATCTTTTCATTTCAGCCTCAGTCATTGTTGCTGGTTTGGGGTTAGATTTTTTCTTCTTTTGTCCTTCACGCACATAATCACCAAAATTAAATAATTTTAATATCATGTCACCCATATTTTTTGTGTCACCAGTTATTACATCACTATAATTTTCAAATAATCTTTTTAATTGAGGAGCTGGTATACCACTTAAAGTAGTAAGTTCAAGCCAAAATCTTGTTTCATATTCAGCACTTTTAACTGGGTCTTTTGTATTATTAAATTGACTCCACAATCTACTTAGTGTTGCAGCTTGTTCAAGTATTGGAATACTTGTAGGCTTATCAGCCCAATACTTACCAGTGGCAGTATCTTTAACTGTATTTAATACATCTCCAAGGATAAATAAAGCATTTAAATTACCTAATATTGATGAATACAATATCTCTTCCAAATCATCTTCTCTTCTGTCTCTTAATAGTCCTGGAGCACCCATACTTACAAACTTAAATAACGATGGCATAACAAAATGATATGTTGCTAAAGTTCTAAGGTTTTGCCAGTAAGTTCCTTTACCTTGTTTTTTACCACTTCTAACTAATCTGGAAAAATTTCTGGCTGCAATAATTTCTCTTCTTAAATATTGTTTTGGTGTAGTTAAAAACATATTAAAAGCACGCTCTAAAGAATTACCTGTTTGATAGTAATCTTTGTCTTGAAGATCATAAGACTGTTGTGTTCTTAATGTATCATCTTCAAATCGTTTTATAGCATAATCAATAGCATCTTGATCATTTGCATTTTCATTTTCTGAAAAATATTGTGCTTTGTAAAATTTATAATTAGGTAATCCACCCAACATAATTGCTCCTTTATCTCCAAGCATTGTAAAGGACATTAACATATTAGTTAATGTGTTTTGTGTTTCGCGATTAAAATATTTGTTAATTAAACTGTTCTGAGCATCTAATCTTTGATATGTTTTATCTTGATATGTTTCAATTACACGACTAATTGGTTTACCATATCTATCTTGCAGAACTACTGAATTACTCATTATTTCTTTAAGATCAGAATTAATGCTACCTATTGACCCTGCAGCATATTTAATCCAATTATCATATCCTATATCATTTCCATAAGTAACAAAAGATGTCATTTGTTTTAATATCAATGTAGGGTTAAATCCTAATCTTGATAATAAAAAAGTGTTATTAAAGAAATTAACTAATTCCATTCCTTTTTGATGTTTAGCACCTTTGTTAGCTATTTTCTCTATTTGATCTTGAATGTAATCATTAATTTTAGCTCCATATTTTTCATTAATTACTTCTTTAACAGCGGAGTCTTGAAATATTTTATTTATATTTTTAATTGGTAATGCATACGCGGCAAAATATTCCATGTCACGAGTATAATTAAGTAACGCATCTAACGCATTAAATTGTCCAATTGGATTTGCATTTTCCATTCTAAATTTTGTACTTGCTGCAGAAACATTAGTTATCCACGACTTGTTACCTTCAGAACTTAATAAATCTAAACCAACAATGTTATCCTCTCCTTTTCTATATAATCTTCCTGCATAATATTTATTCCAAGGCATATCAGTTCTATATACCTTATTGTAAGTTTCATTATAATAATCATATTGAGAAGGATAAAATTCATTTACCATCCAATCACCTAAATCTATAAGTTTGTCCCCTAATTTAGATTCTATATCTTCTTTTATTCTTGATGAATATTCACTTTCAATTTTAAATCCTTTATTAAGATAAGCCAATACTCCTGAAAAATCAGTTGGCATAAATGTTTCATCAAAAGAAGCTAATAAAGAAGGATCTCCACCTTGATTTCTATAATATAATAACTCATTTTTAGATATCATTATATTATTATTATTCATTTCTTCGTTTATAGCTTGAAGCAAAACTACTTTTTCACCAGATTCCATCTTAGAATCTTTTTCTATTCTTGTTTTTTCGTTTTCTAATAAAGTTTGTTTAGCTTCATTTATTAATAAACTTTCATCTTGATTAGAATTTTTTCTATTAACCTTAGTCCATCCTTTACCAAACAACTCTGTCATCTTTATATTTAAAGCCAACTCATGATTAAGCATTCGACCTTTATACAATCTTGTTGCTTTACGAATTTCCTGACCTACAACTTCTTGAGCAAAACCACCGAATAATTCTCCAGTAGATAATGAAACTCTATCCATTAAACCAGTCAAATCTTCAGCTGAACCTAAAACATAAGATTCTGCAGCTCTAACACTATTTTTAATTCCTAATGCTAATCTTTTTCGTAAAGTAATAGGATTTAATTTTCCTCTTTCATTATCTACTTTTATTTTCTTTTTTAAATCTCTAAATTTTTGTAATACATCTGCTTGAGTAATATTTTTTTTCCCAGAATCTTTTAATTCTTGTAATGGATCAATTATTACTCCCATTTCTTTTAACATACCAAGAGCATTATTCATGTATTTAGTAGAATCTTTTAAAAGTTGTAATTGAAGCCCTGTTACACCTATATCTTGCAATTGATTTAAACCAAATAAAATTTGCTCGTAAGCATTTGTTTTTTTACTATTAGTTTGTTCCATTAACAACGTATTATTGTATGCTAATGCTATTGTTAAATCAGCTACAAATTGTGCTTCTTCAGGAGTTAATGTTTTATCAATTGTAGTTTCAACTCCAGAAATAGTGATTTTTTCCGTTTCTAATTTAGTAATTTCATTTAATAATTTTTCGTTTTTATCGTTTATTTCATCAGCAGTAGTGTTTTTAGATTTTTCTATTTTACCTGGTTGGCCTTTTTTGCCAGGAACATAACCAATAATGTTTTTTTGTATTGCTCTTATTCTATCTCTTACTACTGTAGTAACTCCTACACCTTTTAATCTTCCAGACATTACTGCTTGAAATTGTTTATTCAATATTTCTATTATTGAAGACTCTAAACGCGTATTAGTTATTGTCGTAACTTTATCAGTTATTTCTTCAACAATAGCTTTAAAGTTAGTTTTGTCTACCGCATTAACTTTATCTATTAAGCTTATATAAGCAGATTTATTTTGTGGATCACGAGGCATTACACTTCTTATGTATTGTCTTAGTTTTCTTTGTATTCTTTTTGCCTCTCCTTGTGCCCATTTGATATCACGAATATTTTTGTTTAGATTAAATATTCTTAAACCATTACGAGCATTGGTGTCTGGAGATAAATAATTTAAAATATCTACTTCCATTGCCTGTTGTTGAGAAGTTCTTCTTGAACCTTTACCACCTTCATTTACATATTCAGGTAGAGTATACATATACTCTATAGTTTCATTTACTAAATCTTCATTACTAACTTTGTTTTTTCTTTTTCGATTGTTAGCTGTTAGTAATTTTTTATAATATTCATTTATTTTATTTAACAAAGGAACTCCTTTTTTTAAACCACCCTCAATGTTTGTAAAACTTTTAGGAAAAGTGGTAAATAAATCAGTGTCTATTTTTAAAGCGTCTTTAATTTCTTTAATAGAAAACCCTTTTCGTTTCATATAATAAGACAATTCGCCATTGTTAAATCCAGCCTCTCTACCTGTAATTACAATATTCATGGCATCACTCTCGTTATCTAATAATTGATATTTGTTTTTTCTTGACTTCTTAGCTAAATTTTTAGGAATAACTCTACTTCCATTAGGTCTACTAACAAATACACCTCCGCCACCTCCATAATTACCTAATGCTGCTCTTTTAGCTACGTATCCAGGGCCAACTCTATTCCATTGTCTTTGGATATCTGACACCATTGCTTGAGCACTATAGTAACCACTATCTGGCATGTATGTTTGATTTATTAAATCTAATTCTGTAGTTATTTTTTGTTCTTTATTTTTTCTTTTAGATTTAGGAGCTTGAATTTTTCTAACTCCACTTCCGTAAGGAGCTACAACTTGACTTTGTTGTGATGCAGATAAAGATTCTTCATAATTTTCTCTCATGACTTCAGGCATAAGATCAAATGCGTTTATTTTTTTATTAGGCACTCCTAAGACTTCTCCTAAAATATCATTTTGATAAGTTGAGTGATTAGAGTTTGCTTTTACACCTTTTGGTTTTAATACCAATAAAACATCATTTAGTTCAAAATTATTTTCTTTATAGAAACCATCTCTTAAACTTTCAATATCTATAAATCCATCAGATTCACTTATTAATTTATGCAATTCTGTGTTTGGTGTGTTTTCTTGTGCAATAATACCAGCTAAGAAGCTTTTTCTTGTTGTATTTGATTTTGCATTTTTAATTGCATCCCAGCTATCGTATTTTTCTACAATATCTCTTACAACTTTTATTGGTTGTTTATTAAAATTGTTTATGTTATTTTTAAACGTATTAAAATCACCTAATTTAGAAGTGAATATATCAAAAACATTTTTATTAGCTAATAAACTTGCTTGAGGTGAACCACTAATAATAAATATATAATCAGCATTTTTTGCGTTTTTTTCTAAAGAACTTTCTTTTAATCCACTTGCCCAAACAATATCATTATCTTTATTCTCTTGAACAAAAGGATAACTTGGACCTCCATCTATAACATTACCATTTACTTCACCAACACCTAATTGATCAGCAACCCAGAACCATACGTTTTGGTTTTTACTTTCTATATCATTAAGTAATGGGGTAATATCTAATTCGTTTTCAGGACTTATTAATGAGTTGACATAATCACCATCAAAATCTACTTTTTGTTCTTTGTTTTTTCTTTCATCGGTATCTAATACAATAGTAGTTGGATTTCCAATAGGTGCTGTTCCATAGCTATCTAACTCTGCTGTAATATCAGAAATTATTTTAACATCACTTTCAACTATCTCTTCACCTCTTCTTAATTTACCTGAAACAAGATTTAAAAAATCTATAACTTCTTCATCTGATTTAGATAAAGTTTCAGAAAATGGAGTTTTAATACCTATTTTTTTAAAAAATCTATTAAGTAATTTAATTAATTTGTTTTGCGCAGGTTTTTTTAATGAACCATATTCAGCAGCTAACACTCCCATTAATTCAGAAAATGCTTCTTCACTTTTATCTTCTGACTCATACTTACTAATAAACTTTTCTATTCTTTCGTTTAAGTTACCTTCTTGAGCAGGAAGAATTTTCTTTAAACTAATTAGCATTCTATTAAAAACTGCTGTTGTTTTAGCATCAGTAGAAATTAAAGCATTTGAAATAGCATGCACTACTTCATGATAAGGAGTACTTGTTGTAGCCTCCTCCATATTAATATGAATTGTTTGAGAAGTACTATTATAAAAACCTTTCGTAAGTTTCCCAGTGGCTTTTTTAAATTGTTCACTATTATCATGTATAACAAATCTAACCTTTGGTAAATATTTGTTTACAGATTTAGCAGCTTTTTTAGCATTTTTTATTAAAGTAGTTTGAAAGCTACTGCTTCTTTTATTAGGATTTTTAGATTTGTTTCTACTAATGTTAGGTGTAACAATTTCGTTTGTTTCAGTATTTTCATCAAAAAACGAATCTATATCTTCTTTGGTTTCAGTGCTTATTTCCTCTTCCGTTTCATTCTCATTTTCAAGTGCATTGGTTTTCTTTGGCTTTCCTTTGATCTTTTTGGGACCTTGTTCGGAAGATTCAGATTTGGAGTCTCCTTTTCCCATTTCGCTGCTATTTGTGGAAGATTCTGATGCATCCACTTTCGTTGTGCTTTGCTTCTGAAGGGCATCTTGTTTTGTTTTAATTTGTTCTGGAGTGGGATTTTCCACACCCTCTTCATTTAATTCATTTATTGCATCTTCTTCTGAGACAAAAGTTGGTAAATCACTTTGTTCTTTTTTTAATTTAGCTTTATTGTCCGCCTCTTTAGATCCTATTTCTCCTAATCTAACTTTTATTGCATCTAACTGAGTTTGTTTATCTTGATATGTACCCAAATCAGGGTCCATACCTTCCATCTCATTTGTTAGTCTATTTTTTTTAAAAATTAATTGTAATGCTTCTACTTTTTGTGATTCAGATAAATCACTTGCTACATCTAAATCAGTTGAAGCTTTTCTTAATATATTAAAATTTAAAAGTCTTGTTTTACCTTCAATTTTACTTATAAGACCTTGAGCTACATCTGTATCATTTTTTGCTTCAAATCCTTTAACATATGTTGGATCATTTTTTATTTGATTAAACATTTCAATCATCTGATTGGTTATGGTTTGTCCAGGGTTTTTACCATAGATACCATCCATAATAGCATAAGGAGAAGCTAAAGCAAATCCTCCTACAGCTTCTGCTGCTGCAGAATGTCCAACTTGTTTCCAGTATTCCATACTCCAGGCTTCTGGATTTTTAAATAAATCCTTTCCTTTTATCGAATTGTAAATGTCTTTTCCTCCAATATCAGTAATTTCTTGTAAAGCACCAGTTTCGGCTTCTGACAAAGCGGCTGGGGTTACTCTTGATGCAAATCTAAAAGCTCCACTTTTTGCAATACCACGAGTAGCTGAGTTGTCAAGAACATTTAAAACTGCTTTTCTAAACATAGCTGGAGTTGCACCTTTTGGAAGTTTAGCTAAAGCCTCTGAAGTTATTTTAGTAATAAACCCTGTAGCAGACTTGCCTGTTAATAGATTTCTAAAACCTACTGACTCTAATATACCAGAGGTAATAGCTAAAGGTAAAACGATAGCTTTTTTTTCGTTTTCACTTATCCATTCAAACTCAGGATTTAATTCCATTTGTTCGTTTAATTTATCTGCATGTAATAAAGCCATTCCAATTAAAGTTGATTGACGATACCCATCAGTTGCCCAGGCTTTTATAGCTTGACCCATTCGTTTCATAAACTTTTTACTTTGTTTATTTCCTTTGGGTATTTTTTTTTGTTTTATAGCCTGTACAATCATAGGTATTAAAGCTGGAAGAGACTCTGCAGCTCCATATAATCCAGTCATTACAATACCTGAAGCTCCGCCTTGATTCATTTGAGCTTGAACTCTTTCTTCACTTACATTTGCTACACCTATTAAATCTTGAAAAAAAGATCTTGATTCATCTTTAAAACTTTTTTTCTTTTTTTTAACTTTTTGATCTCCTACTAAATCATCTATTTGTTCAAATATGTTTGATATTCCAAATACAGGAGGAGCTGAAACCCATTCATCTTCTTCTATACTATAAAGTAAAGGTTTATCATATTTCATACGTGGCTGACTCATTCCGATACCATCTGAACCCCAATCATATCTAATACCTTTTCTTATGTCATAAACACCATTAGGCAATCGACTTAATCTTGGGTCATCTTTAACAATTAAATACTCACCTTGTAAAGCATTTCCTTTTAAATCTTTAGGTTTAGCTCCTAAATCTGTTCCAGTTCGAATACTTAATGAAGAAATATCTTCAATCCCTTCTTTCTCTACAAGAGAATTTATATCACTTTGGTCTTTTAAGCTATTTGACCATTCTGTAAATCCTTCTATTGATTCTTTAGCCGATTCAGGAACAAGAACACCTTTGTAACCTTCATATACTCTAATAAATTCAGCTCTATATTCATCCTCGTCCATTCCATAATCATTGCCAGCAATACCTTGTGCAACATTGTAAAACAAATCTAAACCTGTCCCACCAATAGTTGTAAGTGCAGAATCAAAATAACCAACAAATTTATTATAAAAACCACTTATTGCGGTTCCAACAGCGGTTCCATCTTGTTCTTTCATTCTAACATAGTTGCCTACAGCAACATCAACATCTTTGGCATTATCACTAAATGCGCTAAATTGTTGATTAAGAACATTACCTTGTTTAGCTAAATATCTACCTTCTTCTAATTCTAATTGATATGCCTCTGCAAATTCAGGGTCTTGAAACATTGATGCTTCTGCATTTGAAAAACGCAACATCTGTTCTTCGTGATTACTTTTTCTATCTAAATATTTACTAAACCTTGAAGAAATTGATGCAGAGTTTTTTTGTATAGCTTTTATATCATTAAGTCTTGCTTCAGCACTAAAGTACTTTTTTTTAGAAGCATCATAATTTGCTTGAAGATTACTAACTACCGAAGCATCTTGATTTTTTCTTAAAAAATCTCTAAGAGCTCTTGCTTCTTGAGAATTATCTCCTGCAAACCATGAGTCTATTTTAAATTGTTCTTGAGCACCAGTTTTAGTTGCAGTAACCGTTACATTATCAAAAACTCCAGATTCTTCAAATTCAAAACCATAATCATTAAAATGATAGTTTAGTCTATTGACAACAGGCTCTTCATCTCTTGTAAATAAGTTTTTGTTTATAAAAGCTAATGATCTTTCAAAAGGTGTTGCATCAGCATCATAAGTAATTGTATCATCTTCACCAATAGAAGTTAAATCAAAAGTTCCACCTTCCTCAGTTTCATCATATTTTACATTCTCTGTAATAGTTTCTGCACCTTCTGTAGGAGTAAGATCTTCATTTACTAATTCATTATTTACAGAGCTATAACTATCTCCCTCAACAATTTCATTTCCTACTCTTTCTGTAGTTACTTCTTCTACTTCTTCTTCTACTATTGGTGCAGATGCAGAAGTAAATCCTATATCTGATTTAAAAGTTTCTAAATCAGGAATGTCAAAATTTTCCAACATGCTTTCTCTGAAACGAATTAATTTCGATTCGTCTTGCATATCAACAACAAATTGCTCAAATGGTGGTAAATCAAATATAGATGTACCGCTTTCGTATAATTTTCTTAATACTTCTTCATTCATATTTAGTATGCTGTTGGTTTCCCTCCTTTTCGGTTGGCTAATTCATTATTTGCTTGATTTGTAATTTGTTGACCTGCCTCAGCTAACATCTGATCTAATTTAACAAAAGTTGTAGCCTTACCAATATCTAAATCACTAACACCAGGCACATTTATTACTTTATTGTTAAATGTAATAACTATTCTTTTTGTAGCTGCATCAAATTCAACTTTTGAATTACTTCTAAGAGCAGATGGTAAATAAGCAGTTAATACTTTTTGCAATGGTCCATCAATTTGTTTTTTTCTTCTGGAAGTAATCGAATAGCCGAAGCTTGGTAAAGTGGTTTGACCAGAAGCAATTTTATTTAATTCTTCAGCTCCTGTTACATTTGGTAATTTACTATTACCATCTCTTATAATAGCAGAACCTGCACTTTTAATAGGATAAGGATTTCTTGCTGCATAATTTACAGCATCTTCTCCGACATAAGTTTGAGGAATTTTTCCATTTGCTTTAGCAGCATCTAATTCAGCAGCGGTTACTGTTATACCTTTTGCTGCAGCTTTAATTGCATCTGTAGTTGGTTTATAACCTGCAAGCTCTGTATCCGCTTCTTCTTGTGTAATGGTATTAGCTAAAACTTTAGCATCTAAATCTGCTTTAAAAGCATCAACTAAACTTGTTGTAGCATTACTAATTTTTATTTCTGATGAAATTTCAACATCAGTCATATTTCTTGTACTCTTAGTTAATTTCTTATTACCTTTTCTATATGCAATTAAAGTGTCATCATAACTCATAGTAGCTGGAGTTACTAATTCAAATATTTCTCCTGCCAAATCCTCTGTGGTTCTCATTGTACCATTTGTATCTTTTCTACTTATTGTTTCTTTTTTGCCATTTTGATACGTTATTACAATATTATCTCCTTGTCTTTTAATTGAGTCAATTAAATCTTCTTCTCGAGTTTTACCTTTATTCATGTCTTGTATACCTCGTGCACTTGAACTACTAAATGAGCTCATGTCTCCAGCAACAATATCATTAACTCTTGTTAAATATCCAACATTTTCTTGTTCTACAGCATTTTGACCTATTGTTGTAGAATTAGCTTGTGGAAATTGAACACCACTTTTGCTTTGTATCATTTTACCCATTTGAGTTTCAAATTCTAAATCGGTCTTTTTTCTTACTTCTCCTTCTAAAAAACTTTTATCATTAGGTTCAAAAGTTGGAGGATTAGTATTAGCATTTACTTTAATCCAATACTTTTCATCTTTACCAGGATGTAATTCTTTAAATTGTTTTAATGATTGAGCATATTTAAATTCATCACCCATTTGTACTGCAGTTCTTGATAAAACAGTGTCATCATAAGAAACTTTATCATATATAGCGTCTTTTAAATCTGTTAACTGTGCTTTTATTTGAGGATCTGTATCTATTAATCTAACATTTTCTTCACTTAATAAATAAACCCCTGGTAAACCATCTACAGCCGTTCCTTTTACAGAAGTTTTTATAAATTGTCCAATTGTATCTGCGTATTCATTAACTTGAAATTGAATATCTCCAGAAGTTCTGGATGATTGAAAATTAGTTCTACTGTTTACACTGCTTGCAGGTAAATATGCCTCTGGATTATCTTCAAAAGATGGAGTTGAACCATCTTCGTTTAAAGTAATTATATATGAAGTCATAGTTCCTGGATCAAAATAATTTCTTTTTCCATTCATATTATTTATTCCTTCATTACCTTGAGCCAGAAATCTTTCGTCAGCACCAGAACTATTATCATTAATTCTTGTCATTGTTCTTTCGTTATATGCTTTATAACTTTTAGCAGCTATACCCCATTGAGCCATTTGATCTTTAGCTCTTTGCATCGATCTTCTAAAATCTTGAGGAGCTAATTCTCCTTTTTTTAATAACTTTTGTTGCATCATTAAACTTTGCTTTAAACTGTTAGCAAATTCTAAAACACCATCACTAAAAGTTTTATCTGCATTTAATTCTATTTTAGCTACAGAGCTATATAATTCATCAGCAGAATCATCAATTTCTTTTTTCTTTCTCTGCTTTTCATCACTTATATCAGTAAATACTTTTGTAAAATCTTTTGATATTTGACTGTAATTTACTCTTGATGCAGCATCTTTTGGTACATAAGTTTCGTAAATTGAAGGATCAACTGTATTTAAAGTTGGTTTGAATTCTGCCATTTTATTTGTTTATATTAATTACGATGGAGTTACTGGATTTCCTCCTAAGCCTCTGATTACTAAGTCTAACTCTGCTTGTTCCTCTGGTGTCATTAGTTTTCCATCTCTACCATACAGTTTACCAAAAGTTGCTGCAGATCTGACACCATCTCCTATTGAAGACATTCCTTGAGTTATATTAGCTGCTCGAGCTTCTAAAGCTTCTTTTTCTTTTTGAGATTCATCTCTCGCTTGACCTACATCCATTCCAACTAATTGTTGTTTAACATTTTCTCTTGATTGAGCTTTAGTTACGCCAAGATCATAAATGTCTTTTTGCATTCCAATACGAGTTTTTTCATTTGTCAATGCAGAATTTGCTGCAACTTTTCCTATTCCTGCTGCAAGATTTCTTGCATCTCCACTTTCTTGTAACGCTTGAATAGATTGTTGATTGTTAGCTTGATTTTGTTCAAATTCAGCTCCAAAAGCTTCTAAAGGAACATTTAATCCTTCAAAAAAGTTTTGTTGCACATTCTCACGAGCTTGATCCATAAGTCGTTTTGACTCTTTAGCTGCTTTATCTGCTGCTTTTCTTGCTTTTCCTGCTGCTCCAAAAGACATTCCTGTTGATGCAAGACTTGAAGCCACTCCTATTCCTGCTGCTACTGCTGTAAACGCTGCCATATTATATTTTTTTAATTAATTCACTGGTATATGCATCTCCTTTAATATATCCTAAATCTTCGTAAGTTTTAATTAAAGACTGGTTTTTTATTAATGCGTACATAAATGTTTTGTTTAAAGTTTTTGCTCTTTCTTCTAAAGATAACAAAAGAAGATTTATAGCTTTAGCTCTTTTTATTTTATCTTTATAATTAAAATTAGAAATAATAAAGTCACACCAAGCTATTCCTGAGTTTGTATTATATAAAAACCCTGCTACAACTGGTGTCTCTCCATCATAGACCATAAAACCTCCTTTACCCATTTCTGGTAAAAAATCTTGAGGTGGTGGTGTCCATCTCCAATCTTTCCACCAACCGCATAATACGTCTTGATAGTCAGAATCTTTAAGCAACTTTAAATTTAATTTCATTTAAAGCAAAGATAGTAAATTTCTATGGATAACTTTTCATCACACTACTTCCAACGGAATATAGTTCAACTGGATCAGTAGAGTTGTTATTAAGAGTAAATTGTAAAAAATATCCACGCGCTCCATGCGATTCAGCAACAGAGTTTTTAATGTACATAATAAATTGACCTGTAGTAGGAATTGTTTGTCCAGTAGTGTCTACAGTAATACTATATGCTCCATCTACATTACTTATTAAAGTTATAACGCCTGCATTAGTAGGACCATTTGTCGCTATTCCATTAACAACAGTAGATGCAAATGCAGTATCTCCTTGGCTTATAATGCCTCCTGGAGGAACTGAAAAAGTTATAACTGTTGCAGCAACTGGTTGCCCAGCTGCTATAGTTCCAATTCCAAGACCATTAGCTGAACGCTGTCTCCAATTAACTACATTATCATTTGTTCTAAGAAAAGAAAACCATTCGCCTTCTTTTTCTACAAAATATGTTTCTAACATAGATGCAGGTGTTCCATCTGTAATATCAGTTGATATTGCTGTTGCAGACCATCTTGCTTGGTTAGTATCAGTTACAGTGGTATTAGATTCATATGAAAGTGTTTTAAATAACTTTATGTTTTCAGTGGGTTGTGGATTAAAGACACTTGTAATGCTTGAAGCTGTAAAAACACCATAATAAGTATTACGATTAGCTCCAGTATTATGTCTAAAAATATTGCCGTTTTTAAATGTATAAAAATAACTATTCATTCCAATCATATATTCAGGAAGAAAAGAATAAAACGAAGGCCATCCTACAAAAGGTTCGCCTGTTGAATATGTTAATGTATATGCTGGCATAATTATTTATTTTCTAAATTAAATACAAACTACTAAAGACGTTATAACTCCGTTTGCTACTGTCATACATCGTCTGGTTCCTGATATTACAGTGCTATATTGCCCATTTATTAATTCATTAACTCCATTTGCATCTGTAAAAACCCAATCATTTACTGCTGGAACTCCTGCAGATCCTGATACTGGCATATTAAATACAGGTAAATCAAAATTTGCATATTCACACGCAACAGTACAATTGTTGCCAGATTGCGTACACGCAAAAGAAGTTAAAGCCTGAGGACATAGTACTGCAATACTCCATGCCGTACCACTACAAGGACCTTCTATTGTAAAACTAACATTTTCTGGAGAAGCATTAGGTTTTGGAATAACCATTACAGTATTGCCAGGAGCGTTAGTTGTAAAACTAACACCTCCTGAAGCTTGATTACCATAAGGTCCTAAAGTCGCTGGTGTTCCAGTATTTACAAATTGATTAGTACCAGAGTCATATTGAAAAGTTCCTCCAGTAGTCGTAGCCCCATTACTTCCATTTGCGTTGCTCATACTTAAATTACAACTTGATGCATTAGAAATTGTACCTATCATTCCTTGCAAGTATCCTTCACTTGGACTTGAATATTCGGATGCACTAACACTATCGTATGTCCATGTACATTTATCTGGTACACTTTGTGGATTAAATGTAACTTTTGAAGCACCTATAGAGTTTCCTAAATTTAATGTTAAGAAAAACTTTCCTGTTCCTCCAGATCCATTTACACCACTCCCACATGGAATTGAACAATTATCACATGGTAAAGGTTGTAGTAACGTAGGGTTTGAAGGTCCTCCAATTAATTGTCTTACAATACCGTTTTGACCATAATAACCATTAGATGCAACTGCAGTTAATGTTGAATTCGTATATACCATTGAAGCGTTAGCAAAACTAACTCCATCAAAATAATATGTTCCTAATACTCCCATAATTTTATTTAATTAACAAGTTCCTTGTTGTATTACTATTCCTGCAGAATTTACTTGTATCCATCCTGAAGTATATTTATAAAAACCAATTTGTAAAATATTAGTAGGATCACAAGTTGAACCACTATAAACTAAACTACCTACAACTGGATATGTAGTTGTTGGATTTGTATTTAAAAAATAGAAAGTCTGATTTAATGGTTGTCCACATGCGGTAGTTGCTGTTGACTGTACTCTACTGGATTGCCATGAAGTACAAACAAAAGTACAATCACAACATGCATCTGTTCCAGAATCTACATCAAAACATAATTGTTGTGCTGTAGTAGTTCTAAAATCATATATTACATATAAATATGTATTAGATAAAGGTAAAGTAAATGCTGGAGTAGTAGAAGGAGTTATTGTTCCTCTAAAAATATTTGGCGCTGGAGACGTAATTAAACCTGCTGGTATTATATTAGTAGCAGCCGCTAACAAAGCTGGTATTCCAGTTGTTACGTTAGTAGTATTTGCATACGCAAACGAAGAAGATAAATACCTTAAAGTATAAGGTAATGAATTAACATCAAAATTATCTGTACCAATTTTATTTGTTCCAATAAAGAAATCTACTCCATCATAAGGAAATACTCCTAAAGAACGTACACCTGATTGTAAATCAAATAAAGAAGCTATCGTTGAATTACTTCCTAATTCTACACTTGTACTTGCAATAGGACTTACGTGAGTTGCAGTATTCCATCCATATTCTGCGTGAATAAATTGACCAGCATCAACATTTGAATTTAAGACAACTTGTATTATTTTTATATTTTCTTCAGTTGGACAGTTTCCTACTAAAGAATAAGATGCTGCATTTGTTGGAGTTACTGTTATTGTTGCTTTAGTAGGTGAATTTAATGATTTATTAAATGTATAATTACCAGTAGTATTAGTTATAGTAACAGGAGTTCCTGTTATACCATTCCAAACTCCAGACACCACTACAGTTCCAGTTACTGTTAAAGTTACTGTTGTAGTAGAATCTATAATTTGCCCAAAATCTATAACAAAATCTTTTGCAATTGTTTTATTATTAAATTCTAAAGTTGTTCCACATGGTATTGGTGGCACAGGAAACGGTACTGGAATATCATTTGTGTTTAAAACATATTCATCCATATAAGGATCAAATGCTCCTAATTTTTGCGTGGTAAGTTGTGTTATAAATTGATCTCTAAACCATGAACGCATTCCTTGTTCTGAAATAACAGTTAATGCAGTGTTGTTACGATCTGTACCTTTTAATTGTAACACAGCTAAACGCTTAGTATCAGTAAAAAACATATGAAAACCATGTGCTACAAAACTTTCTGGATTAAAACTTATACCATATTCTTCAATACGAGCTATTTGTGTTCCTAAAATTTGTGGAACGGATATAATAGAACCTCCACCTACAGCATCAGTAATAACATTTTTACCTGCAATAACATAAGATATTCTATCTTCTTGCAAAACTAAAATATCTGTTTCTCTTGGATGCATTTTCATAATAGGTCCAAAAGAACTTTCTAATACTTTAAAATTAGCTAAACCTAAATTAAATTCATTTAAATTATTTACACCTGAATTACTGCTATACACACCACTGTATGTCATTTCATTAAATCTATCTGCTTCTGAATAATCTGTGTTACTTGCACCTAATGCACGTTGACCCATAACTACACTTTTAGCAGCTAATAAATCTTTTATTTTATAACTTTCTACACCATTTCCAAAAGTATAAACATCCATAAAATCTAAAGTTATAAACGCATCAGTATTTGCTGTTTGTTTAATGTCTCCTGGTTTTCCGTTAATTTGATGGAATCCTCCTTCTATTTCAAAATCTTCAGAAGCATCATAAAATATTTCAGTATTTGCTGCAGCTGGTTCTGTTTCAAAAACCATTAAATTATTAGCTCTTGTAATTACAATTTCTATTTCACAAAAAGCATCGGAATCTTTTGCAGGCCATTGATGTCTACATCCTTTAATGCCTGGTTTAATAGCTAAATATAATGGTTCAGTTAAATTAATTGTTCCATTATAATTTTGTTGCCAAAATTGCCATCTTGCACTATCATCAACACAAGTTACATTTGAAGCTGAAGTTGCAATATCAGTGACAAATACTGAGTCTCCTGTATTTCCTTCAGTAATTACACCTGTATTAGGATCTATATTATCTCCTACAAACCACTCATAAAGATTACCATAAGTTCCAGAAGAAACAAATTGTTTTTCAAATTCGTATCTTTTTCCATTACATCCACAACACCTGTCTTGTCGACCATATATTGCTTTTATGTAAATTATACTTCCAGCTGGAATATTGTAAACATTATAAGTAGTAGGATTTACAGTAGTATTAGAGGTAAAAGCAGGATAGTTAGCTTGAACCGTACAACGATTCTCTGAATCAGACCTGTCTTTTATTTCACCTTCTTCTATTACTGCATCATCAAGAACAGCTACATTAAAGTTTTGAGCTTTAATAATCATATATAAACCAGGAAGTTGAAAAGTATCTTCTCCTAATTCGTTAGTTGTAGCTAAAAAGTTTTCAGCTTCTGCTACTACATCTAAAATCTCACATTCAACTATAGTTTCTATTGGACCACTTACATCTCTTTTAACAAAAAGAGTTTGTCCTTTAGTTACTTTGTTTTGATTATCTCCTTCTAATTTAAAATATATATTATTGTTACTTGGACGAACATAAAAAAAGTTAGAGTAAATAGTTTCATAACCTGCTTTACTTGGTTTAACCACAAACTTATAACGAGTTGCCCAAGAGGGGGGAAAACTTGATATAGTTACTTGTATTTCATTTTTAGAAATAGAAGCACTTGCAGGTACATAAACAGTATTATATTCAGAAACTAAAACTGTTGATGCTCTTGCAAAGTCATCCATATAAACTAAGCCAGTTTCATAATCTCTATTGCTATGTAATGAACCAGTATCAAATGTAGATGTGAAATTACCTGTAGCAAGTTCAACTCTAAAATACTCCCACAAATTAGTTGTAACACCATTTGTAATATCTTGAAATTGCATAGCAATTGGTTGAAAAGAAATAATGTTTGAACCAGGAGTTGTAACATATCTAAACCCTTGTTGAGCCGTAGCATTTGTTATACTACTATTAAATTTAGTCCAATTAGCACAATTAGTAGGGACACTTAACGCACAATTAAATGTGTCAGTTAAAGATGAACCTTGAGCACATGTAGCTATTGGTTGAAAATTACTATTTAATACAGTACCTATTCTTGAAGCAAATTCTGGGCTTGAAGCCATATCATATACTGAAGAAAAATCAGTTGGTAATCTAAAAGAAAAAGACACAGTCGCATCTCCATTACTAAAAGTTGGTAAATAACAAGGTGTTGTTGTCGTCCCATTAATTTGATCACGAGTTAATCTAATGTCAAAACTTATAGTAGAATCTTTTTTTAATTTAGTTGCTATATCTGTTAAATCAAACGAAGCTAAAGAATTAATTACTGTTACAGATGTTCCAGATAATGTATAATCTATACCAGTTGAAAGTGTGGCATTTTCTAAAGACTGCGCATCTACTAAAATTGATTTTAAAGAAGTTTGATAGTTAATAGCAATTTTACTTTCAGTGCTATTAGTAATGTTATATTGATCAACATAATTTCCATACATTAATCTATTTCCTTGTATTATTTGAGCTTTAGCTGTACGAGGTACATTATCATATAATCTTAATAATTCATCCGAACCAATAACATTATATATTTTACTGTTATTAAATACATAAGTTTGAACACTATTATTAGCCCATCCATAATCTGATTTATCAAATTTTTCTATAACAAAAATAGTGTTACTATTAGAATCTTTATATAATAAATCTACTTGTTTAACTTGTCTTGGTCCAGTGTTAAAACTAACTCTTACAGAGTTATATTCATTAACCATACCAGCATTGTTGTAATTGTTGGTATCAAAACGAAAAGCTCCTGGTTGAAAAGCAGCTAATGAGAATAATGATGTAGCACTATATTCGTTATCTTCATAACGAAATCTATATGCAAAAGACAAAAACCTGTTTTCAATATAATTTTCATCTCCTGGTGATTGTAGTAATTCTAATGTAGGAGCACTTAACTCTAAACCTGAATATCCTGGTGGTTTTAATATAACATTTAAATCTTCTACAGTTACATTATCACTATATGGATTTGTTGTGTTAGGGTCTAAGTAATTTCGAGTAACATTTATTTTTCTTGGAGGATTTAAATCATCTGTCCAAAATAATAAATCATCTATTAAACTAACACCAGTTATTAAATAAGAAGTGTTAAAATTTAACACAGATGTTGATGCCACATGTATTGTAACACCAGTACTAATTGTGTTATAAGAAATAATAGCATCTAATGTGCCTCCACCTACAGCTGAATTGGATGGGTCATGAACAAACCAATATATAGTCTCGTGAATCCCATCTTCTAACGCTCCAATAGTTATAGCATTTGTTGAAAAAGTTACATTATTCCATTTTATAGTAGTAAGTTGCTCATTACCTCTTGAATTCTCAACAGCACCCACTTCTGTGGTTTCTGTAGAACCTAAACGTACATTAAGTGCATCAATATACTCGCCAGGAGGAAGAAGTCTTTCATCTATAGACTTATTCATCCTACCTTTAATAAAATTAGTAGTTACTATACCCATATTATTTTATCCATTTATTCTGACCTCTTAAATTTTGTAAGAGTCTGCCAGGATGTATATTACTTAATCTTATTTTTGCATTTCGTAACAAAGACGATTTGTCTTTTCTTGCTCTATTTACAATATATTCCTGAACACCAAGTCTTGCGTTTAAAAGAGAATACCTAATATAAGCATAAATGTATTCTTCAAATAATTTATTTACACTAACTTGAGAATCATCACCATTTTCCATACCATCAGAAACATATTCTAATACTATCGATTCTGCTTGTGCGGCTGAACTAAAATTAATTACACCTGCTTTTTTGTCTATTGTAAAAGTAGGATTAATATTTGCTGTTTCTGTATTTAATCCAAAACGTGCTCCTATAGCATAATCAAAATACCAACACCCATCTAAATTATAACCTTGTTGATTATTAAAAGGACTGTTGTCATTTAAATAAATGCCAGCCGTTGCTCTACTTAAATCTACTTCTGAATCTTGAGGACTTAAAGCGTTTCCATCTTGATCAAATAATACATTGGAATTATTATCTTGCAAATATGCAGATGACCAATTAGTATGAATGTTTTCTGATAAAGGATATAATATACCACCTTTGTAACAAGAAATTCTTACCCAATTTACAAAATCAGAAGGTAATACATATCTGTATGAATTATCTAAATCAAGTTGCAATATTTTAATTTCTTTCATTGCATCATAATTCAATTCTTGAATTCCTCTTTTTGCATGAAATAAAACTTGGTATCTACTAAGATTGTTTATTATTTCGTGATTACCTTGATACATCAACATAAAATTATTTACTATTTCTTGTAAAGATGTATATTGATATGAGCCCCAATTTGAATCTGTTGGAACAGTACCATTATTTTCGTAATATTGATATTGAGATATATATGCCATGTTATGATGATTCTTGTGTTTCGTTTATTTCTTCTTGTTGCCCAAACTTATAGACATCAGCTTCTCTAATTTCTATACCTACATATTGACAGATTTTAGCAATTAAAAGTGGCTCGTCTGATAAAGGTAATTCAAAATCTTGAAAACTTGTTGAAGTTGGATCAAACAATGGTTCTCCAGATTGTAAAGAAATAAATGTCCATTGTGGTGTTAAAGGATATCTTACATATTGTGTTTGTATAGCTCCTCCTTGTATAATTGTGTTTGGATATACCGTAATAGTATTAAGATCCAACACATACGCTGGAAACTGTGTTGTGGGAGCTGTTAAATTAGAACTTGTAAGTAAAAATATTTTATTTTGATTTACCCTTTCTACTTCTGTAATATTATTATTGTCATATATGCTATAGTTTTCAGCTATAGCAAAAACATTATTACTTACTACTAAAACATTATTATTAGTTATAGCCGTAATATATGCAAAAGTATTATCTGATGTATTAGTTATTACATTTCCTACTTGAACTGTTGTAGTAAAATTAGCATTTACATCTGTTAAAGTATTTGCTGCCGCAGCTGTTGTTGTTCCACTGGCCTTTAATGTAGGATAGTAAAATATTTTGTTTATTAAATAATAATCAACTGGTAAATTATATAAATTAGATAAACCAACATTAGGTTGTGCTAAATAAGATGTAATTGAAAAACTATCAATTACTTCAACTAAACCTTTTACAATGTCTGCATATCCAGTTCCTGAAGTACGATTGTTTTCTCGGTTTATCCAACTGTTGTATTGATAAAAATAATCTTCATAAATGTCAAGTTGAGCCTGCTTACAATATAGATTAAAATCTTGAGGTGATATATATCCATAATTGTTTTTATTGGCTATAGCTAAGACTGTATTACGTACATCGTTAATAGGCATAATAAAATATTTATAACAAAGATAACAAAAAAAAAGAGGCTACTTTTATTTAGTAGCCTCTTCTTTAAGTTAGTAAATTTTACTTCTAAAAAACTCTCAATATAAAATATTCTCTGCCGCCTAACCATGTAGCGTTAGTCGATGAATCATAAGTATTTAAAGGCGGAACAAAATCTACTGATATATCAGACCATGGTTGTTGATACGCTGAAACAGCTGCATCTTGTATTCCAGATTGAAAATAAAAGTTTTTTGTTTGATCTATAGCTCCTGTGTCAGATAAAGCATATGTAATAGTGTTAAAATCACTTGATTCTACATCATATTGAATTTTTGCAAATCCTCCAGACGTAACTGCTGGTATTGGACCTACATTACTTAGATTTGATGTTCTTACTAATTCTTCAAAATTATCAGGTTTTACTCTACTTACAATATAAGTTTCGTTATTAGTGAACACATCATCTAATACACCAAGTTTAGTAACTGACACTGAAGTAACTGAAGTTACTACACCATCAATAATGTTAGTAATTGAATCTCCTATTTGTACACCTGCTGAAACAAAATCAACTCCTGAAGTATCAACTAAAAATTTAGCTTCAGTACTTGAGGTAGTTCCATATTGTAATACAGTTTTTTCTGGCATATAAATATAATATGCTGCTGCTGCAGGCACACCAGTTCCTTGTGCCGCTGTTGGTCCTATAGCAGTTAAAGCTAAAACGGTATCTGAAGTGATTGCAGTTACAATATACATTTGTCCTCCTGTTGCTGTTGCTGTTGTTCTATCATGAACAATAGCGTTTATCAATACTCTTTGAGTAAAGGCAGCGCCTGTGTCTGTAAGAGTCACCCCTACTGGTGTTGTTGCTGTCCCTGATAAGACAACTTTTAATACTGGTACTTTTATAAATTTTTCCATTTCTATATTCATTATGCTATTGCTATTGCACTTAGCGGATTAATAATTACTTCAACAACTGCAGGGTATACGACAGGTGGTGTAGATGATCCTTTAGGGTCATGCTTAACCGATACTTCTGTCCATCCTGATGTAAGAGCACTTTCAATTGCTTTTGTTATTGAAACTTGAAGAGCTGGAGTTGCGACTGCTGATGCAGCTGGCCACGTTAACGTAATAGTTTTTCCTCCTAAATATTTGATTGAAACCGATGTTGTTGTTGGTTGACCTATAAGACTTATTCCAGTTATAGATACTAATTGTGATTGACTATTTGTCCCATTAGCATCTAATACTGGGATACTTAAAAATTTTTCCATAATAATAATGTTTTATGTTTTAATAATAATGTTATGATAATACGATGTTTGATACTGCATAAACAGGAACTGAAATTAACGCTGGTTGTTTCCAATCTGTTTGTAATGCCGAAACTATTTTGTCTTGTAAAAAAGATCTAAATTGTGTTCCTGAATTTGTTCCTGAAGCTGCACCTACTGTAGCGTGAGTAATTGTAATTACTTTTCCACTTCCGTAAGATATAACTGTTGATGTAGGTGCTGCTGCTGCTGCGCCAACTTCAATAAGTTTTATATCATTACAAGGAACTAAGCTGTTTTGTTTTCCAGTTACTGGAATACTTAAAAATTTTTGCATAATAATAATAATTTATGTGTTAATAAGACACAAAGATACAAAAAAAAACTACCTTTTTTGGAGGTAGCTTTTAAATTAGTTGTATGTAAATAATACTATTGGTCTTCAGTTTTTAATCGTTTCTCTAAAGCTTTAAAAGTTTCAATTCCATCATCCGATTGAAAGTAAGAAGATATAATAAATATTGGTTCTTCTCCAAAAGGAATAGTTAACATTTTCTTTTTGTTTTTAGGTAAACTAAAATAAACATCTTTGTTATTATTTCTATAACTTAAATATCCAGCATTAAAAAATTTAAACACTTTGTCTTGTAAATCCAACATAGGATCATTTAATGAATCCATAAAATCAATTGGTTCTTGTTTAGCATACAATAATATGTCTCTTTTAATTTCTGTTGTAGACATTTTATCTACATCACCACCTAAAAGAACACGTGCTATTGTAATTAACTTTTCTGTTTTTAAACCTTTAGCTATAATTTGTGCTTCTAATTCCATTTCTACAATTGATAGTTCTTCAGCTGCATCACGTTCTTGATTTATTTCTTCATATAGATTTCCGTTTTGTGGATGAATATTTAAAAATTTCTGTAGAACTTGATTTTGTTTAGGAACAAATAAAATACCATCTTCGAACACTATAGGTTCTAAAATTGCATTTCCATCTTGTTCATCTTCAAAAGGTGACTTTTGATTTCGCGCATAACGTAAGGCACGATTAGTTCCTTGTTCTTCGTCAAAATGTAATAAAGGAAATCTGTTTGAGTTTCGAGAGGCTAACATAAAAGATAATGGAGCGCTTTCTCTTGTAAGTCTGTAGAATTTATCTACAAATTTTGATTGTTTTTTCATTATAATATAATTTAATTTGATTTATAAAAAATAATTACCCTCATCATTATAATGAGGGTAAATATTACTACTACTTATTAGTTTTGGAATAAGAAGAAGTTGTTTGCACCTAAAGTACATACA
>TARA_R100000935_G_scaffold21876_3_pt1 | contig 32174 bp, 31 predicted proteins | sample TARA_R100000935 | Tara Oceans TARA_R100000935 (sample SAMEA2621502) | marine metagenome | biome: marine biome (ENVO:00000447); feature: surface water layer (ENVO:00002042); material: "saline water (ENVO:00002010), including plankton (ENVO:xxxxxxxx)" | depth 5 m
CGTCTAAATTCTAAACCTTCCTATAAGCCCCGATCTTCCAATACGTCATTTCTTTAGAAGTTTTTATAGTTTCAAAATCCAGTTCCTTAAGCTTCGGGTTTTCTTTAAAGTATTCCCAACACCCTGGACCTTCTCGGAAAATGGAAACTATAAGTACGCCTTCTGCTGAAAGGTGATCCAGTAAAAACTGTAATACCCTTGTCTTTTCGGTATCCGGGATGTAGTAGAAAGATTCGTTAAAAACGATGGCATCAAAAGTTCTTTTGGGTACAAAATGGAGTACGTCACAATGTTCAAACTCCGAATTGGGAAGGTTTTTTTCTTGTGCTTGTTTGATAGATTCCGAAGAAAAATCGACCCCCAGAAAATAAGAGAAAGGATAATCTCCTAAGCGTTCATTAAGCACACCATCGCCACAACCAATGTCCAGAATACTTGGGTTTTCAGGTGCAAATGCCCGTAAGTCTTTTTTAATTTTTAAATACCGATCTGCTTCAATATCGCTTTTCAGGCTTTTCCAGCGACCGCTTTTATATTGTTTGTTCCAGCGTCTGCGACGGCGCCAATGGTGAAATTTATCCAGTATATTCATAGCAAAAGTAGTTAGCTAAAATGGTTTTGTAAATACGGTTTCAACGAGGTTAAAATCAGTTCTGGCGTTAATTCATGGTATAATTTAGAAGGATCTGCTTCAATGGCTTTCCGTTCCTCGCGGGTGAAACTTTTATATAATTTGGGCTTAAAATCTAACAGGTGAACCGATTGATGTTTTTTGCCATCTTCAAAACTGTTCCAGTCTTCTTTTTCAATATAGGGAGAATACATTGTGAAGGTGGGTTTGTCGAGTGCTTTTGCAATGTGTACGCTTCCCCCTTCATTAGAAATAAGCAGGTCGCATTTGTTCATTAAAGCAATAAACCCCCGGATACTGTCTTCGTAGATGTCTAAGTGAATTTGCTCTTTGTGTTCACACAAATTATAAATAGTTTCCGCTTCTGTTTTTTGATAGGGGGCATAATTAAACAGGAGAGATGCTTTGTAGTTTTTGGCAATATAATCTATCAGCTTTGCAATGTATGTGTATGGCATCGATTTTTGTGGGGTACTTCCCAAAACGCCCAGCATAATGACTGGTTTTTTAAGGTGAGAAATTCTTTCATACTGTGCCTCTTCTTCGGTAATAAAAATTTTTGGGGTGTCGTCCATATCATGCATTGGAAAGACAGCATTGAGTAAATTAAGTCTGTTTTCAATGGCTTTACCGCAAAACTGAGTCTTTTTTGGTATAAAATGAACGGGATGTGAGTAGAAGGGAAGCTTTAATTTTTTACCAGGTCTTTTAAAACCAATGCGGTATTCGGCTCCCGAGAAATAGCACATGAGCCTGCTTTGTAATTTTGCATACGGATCAAAAATAATATCGAATTTTTTCCTTCGTACGCGCGCGATCATTTTAAGTAAATTGGGTAATTTTTTGAGCCACTTTTCATCTACGCTCCAAATGCGATCTATGTGGGGATTGTTTTCTAAAACTCCAGCAGTATAGGGATAGACAAGATAGGTGATGGTACTTTCCGGGAAGCGTTTTTTTAGGTTGTTGGCAAGCACAGAGCTAATGAGCACGTCGCCAATTCGTTTGTTCTGTATAACAAGAATTTGTTTCATAAAGAGTACCTTCGCAAGGTATTTATTTTTTTTTAACCATGAGTTCTGTTTCGGTGATAATTAGTACGTATAATCAGCCAGAGTGGCTTACAAAAGCCTTGTGGGGGTTTGAAGGGCAGACGTACAAAGAGTTTGATATTATCATTGCAGACGATGGCTCTACAGAAGCAACCCGACAGGTAGTTCAAAAATTTCAGCAGAAAAATACGTTGAACATCACACACGTTTGGCAGGAAGACGATGGCTTTCAGAAAACCAAAATCCTGAACAAAGCCATTAAGGCAACCCAAGCCGCGTATCTTATTTTTACAGATGGCGACTGTATACCTCGGTTCGATTTGGTCGAAAAACATCTGGAGATGCGGAAGAAAGGATGTTTTCTTTCGGGAGGATATTATAAATTACCAAAGGAACTTTCAGCTAAAATTTCCGAAGAAGATATTCACGCTAAAAAATGTTTTGATGCAATCTGGCTGGTGGAACATGGATTGAAGAAAAGTTTTAAACTGAACAAACTCACTGCAACAGGTGCAAAAGCAGCATTTTTAAATTGGATCACGCCTACCAAAGCCACGTGGGACGGGAATAACGCTTCCGGATGGCGTAAGGATATTATAACTGTAAACGGATTTGACGAGCGAATGCAATACGGTGGGGAAGACAGAGAGCTGGGCGAGCGTTTAATGAATTTAGGGATAAAGCCAGTACAGGCGAGGTATAGTTTGGTGACTATGCATTTAGACCACGCGCAGGGGTATGTTAAGGAAGAAATGATTGTGAAAAATAACAAGATCAGAAAACAGACAAAAACAACTAAGAGTACGTGGACACCTTTTGGGCTGGATAAAAAAGAGGAATGAAAAGAACCCACATACATACAAATTATAAACATATTGAAACAGCATTGTTGCAAGCTGTTGCCAATTTTGAAACTACAGGCGACTATGTAACAAAAGGCGAACGCAATGTGATAAAAAAGGTTGAAATTGAAGGTGTGTTTTACAACATTAAAAAGTTTAAAACGCCTAATGCATTTCAAAGCCTGGTGTATCAATATATCCGGAAAAGCAAAGCAAAACGCTCTTTTGAGTATGCTGAAATCTTAACTAAAAGGGATATTAAAACGCCATTACCCGTAGGGTATATTGAACATTTTTCCGGCGGATTAAAAGAAAGCTATTACATTTCTGAACATGTAGATTACGATTTCGATTTCAGGGTGTTGAACCATAATCCTAAATGGCCTGATCGTGCTGAAATACTCCGGCAAATGGCGGCGTTTACATTCAAGTTACATGAAAATAAAATCAATTTTCTGGATCATTCGCCAGGGAATACGCTTATAAACGATGTAGGAAATGGGGTGTATGAGTTCTATTTAATCGATTTGAACAGAATGCGATTTGAGCCAATGGATTTCAAAAAACGGATGCATAACTTCAGAAGATTATGGCTCTCTAAAACCATGATAAACATTATGGCAAAAGAATATGCGTCGCTCTATAATAAACCTGAATCCGAAACCCATGCGTTGATGACCAGGTACAGCAGAGCATTTCAGAAAAAAGTGAATAGTAAAAAGTTGCGAAGAAGGAGAAAGTAGTATTCAGTAAGTCAGTACGCAGGATTCAGTAGTTATTCGTAGCTTTTTAATTTTACGCACCACTCACAGCTACCGACTATTAACTATACCGCTACATCATATTCCCTAAGTGCATCATTTAGCGATGTCTTTTTATTCGTGCTTTCTTTGCGCTCTCCAATAATAAGAGCACAACTTACCTGAAACTCACCTGCAGGGAATTTTTTGGTATAACTACCTGGTATTACGACAGATCTGGCAGGTACTAACCCTTTCATTTCTTTTGGAGCATCACCTGTAACATCTATAATTTTTGTAGAAGCTGTTAGTACTACATTGGCACCAAGTACGGCTTCTTTTTCTACACGAACTCCTTCTACCACGATACTTCTGGAGCCAATAAACGCATTGTCTTCAATAATTACGGGAGCAGCTTGTAAGGGTTCTAAAACGCCGCCAATCCCTACGCCACCACTTAAATGAACATTTTTACCAATCTGGGCACAGCTTCCTACAGTGGCCCAGGTGTCTACCATAGTGCCTTCGTCTACATAAGCGCCAATATTTACGTAGCTGGGCATCATAATAACGCCTTTGCTAATGTAGGCTCCGTGACGTGCTACGGCGTGAGGAACAACTCTAATTCCTTTTGCTTCGTAGCCACGTTTTAGTGGTATTTTATCATGGTATTCAAAAATACCTGCTTCCATAGTTTCCATTTTCTGGATTGGAAAATAGAGTACTACCGCTTTTTTCACCCATTCGTTCACCTGCCATCCGTTGGCAGTAGGTTGGGCGCAACGTAACTGTCCTTCGTCACATAAGCGTACCACTTCTCTGATGGCGGCAATGGTTTCGGGATTGGTTAAAAGGGAGCGATCGTCCCAGGCGGTTTCTATGGTTTTTTGGAGTTCGGTCATTGTATTCGTGTAAAAAAAAGTTTCAATTCTAGAAATGTAAAGATACATAATATAAGGAGTGCACTTATATCCTTCCAGAGGTAAATGAAACAAAAAATCATACTTCCCTCAATCAAAAGTAGTATTGGCTCATTCTGCGTTTAGGATACATGTTTTAGGTTTTATATTTACGCTGTGCTTATAAATCTTAAAGGAACACCCTCACGGAGGAGGAAAAGTTGAGGTTGTTGGTAAAAGGAGTTTCAGAAATGGAACTCCTTTTTTAATTGAAATGGTTGTTGTAATTTTAGTTGAAATTTTTAAACTATGAAAAAACAATTCCTTCTCACACTATTTCTTGTTGCTGTAAGTTTCTTTGGAAATGCCCAGATCCTTTCTGAATGGGACCGCGCCACCATGCGGGATGAAATTTTAGCAGATCGTTTCAACAACCTGCTTCCAAAATTAATGGACGATACCAATATTGATATGTGGCTCGTCATTTCCCGGGAATACAACGAAGATCCCGTAATGCGCACTATGCTTCCTGCAAGGTGGCTTAATGCTCGCAGAAGAACGATCTTGGTATTTTATCGGGATAAAGAAAAAAATACGATCGAGAAACTTGCTGTAGCTCGGTACGATGTAGGAGAAAATATTCAAAGCGCCTGGGATAAGGAGCAGCAACCAGACCAATGGCAACGTTTGGTAGAAATAATTCAGGAACGGAATCCAGATAAAATTGCCGTGAATTACAGCAAACATTTCGGGATTGCAGATGGGTTGGTGCACACCGATTTTGAGGAATTAAAAGAAGCACTTCCGGGGTATTTAGAGTCTAAACTAGTTTCAGCAGAAAAACTGGCTATTGCCTGGATCGAAACCCGAACCAAAAAAGAAATGGAGCTCTACAATACCTTAGTAAAAGTAACACACAATATTATTGACGAAGCTTTTTCCAGAAAAGTCATCACTCCGGGAAAGACTACAACCGACGATGTAGTGTGGTGGATGCGCCAGAAAGTAACCGATATGGGGTTAGAAACATGGTTTCATCCTACCATAGATGTACAACGAAGCAACGAAGCACTAAAAAGTCATATTGAATCTTTCAGTAAAGCAAAGAGGGATGAGGTGATCTTACCCGGAGATCTGCTGCATTGCGACTTCGGAATTACCTACATTACCTTAAACACAGATTGCCAGCAACACGCTTATGTCTTAAAGGAGGGTGAAACCAAAGTACCCGATTTTTTAGCGGAAGCTTTTGAAACCGGAAACCGTGTACAGGATATTTTTACCGATACTTTTGAAACAGGAAAAACAGGAAATGAAATTCTTTTAAAATCTCTGGCCGAAGGAAAAGCTGAAGGGTTGCGTCCCTCCATTTATACACACCCTTTAGGAACCTACGGGCATAGTTCTGGAACAACCTTGGGTATGTGGGACAGCCAGGATGGCGTTCCCGTAAATGGTGATTATCCGCTGCATGAAAATACGGTATATGCTATAGAATTAAATAATACCACATACATTAAAGAATGGGATAAGGACATACGTATCATGCTCGAAGAAGCAGGGTTTTGGGGTCCCAAAGGGTTTCGGTATGTGAATGGAAGGCAGGAAGCTATTAAAGCATTTTAATTATTGCTGCATTTTTAAATACTTGTCTACCGAATGTTTCCCGGAGCCGTAAAACAAAAAGAAAACACATACGAGTAAAACCACGAGGGCAAGAATAAAATTATTCGTATTCATAGTTCCCACAAAATTAATAAGTACTGCGCCAACGAGGATGGGCAACTGTGCAATAATGGCCCAGCGGGTCAATAGCCCAAAAACAATTAAAAATCCACCTACAAAATGTGCAGGCGCAATATAATGTACCAATAGCACATCACCTATAAGCGGCTTAATGGGCTCATACAGCTCTAAGAGAATTGGTAAGTTAGACATAAAGTAAACACCCTGATAGAACAGGAGGATTCCTAGTGCAACGCGAAGTAAGTCGATGGGGTAATAACTGTTTTTATTAGCCCATTTATTTAAAGATTTTATAGTTCCCATGGCTAAAAATGTATTTGTTGAACCTACACAAGGTACTCATTTTTAGCGTACTATCAAAATTTCACCTTGTAAGAGGGTGAATCTTATTTTTCCTAATTCCTCACACCTCACACCTCACACCTCACACCCCACACCTCAAGCCTCAAGCCTTACACCTGAATTACCCCTAAGTTAAAAGGCTTCTCAATAGGCGCATGGTCAGCAGCTTCAATTCCCATACTGATCCACTTTCTAGTTTCCAAAGGGTCAATTACCGCATCGGTCCAAATTCTGGAAGCGGCATAATAGGGGGATATTTGTTTATCGTATCTGGCTTTTATACGATCAAATAATTCTTTTTCTACTTCAGGGGTAATGGTTTCACCTTTCTTTTTTAAGGAAGCAGTTTCAATTTGAAGTAATACTTTCGCGGCACTATTTCCACTCATAACAGCAAGCTCTGCACTTGGCCAGGCAACGATTAACCTTGGGTCATATGCTTTTCCGCACATGGCGTAATTTCCTGCACCATAACTATTCCCGATTACAACTGTGAATTTTGGCACCACGCTATTGCTCACCGCGTTTACCATTTTGGCACCGTCTTTAATGATGCCTCCGTGCTCACTTTTGCTTCCTACCATAAAGCCAGTCACATCCTGTAAAAACACCAATGGAATTTTCTTCTGATTGCAATTGGCAATAAACCTTGTGGCTTTATCTGCACTGTCACTATAAATTACACCGCCAAACTGCATTTCGCTTGGTTTGGTTTTTGCTTTTGTGGTCTTTACTAACTTTCGCTGGTTGGCTACAATACCAACTGCCCAGCCATCGATGCGGGCATAGCCTGTTAGGATGGTTTGCCCGTAGCCTTCTTTGTATTCCTCAAACTCGCTGTTGTCTACGAGACGGGTTATGATTTCCCGCATGTCGTATTGATCGGCTCTTGATTTTGGAAGGATTCCATAAATATCTTCTTGTGTTGCTATAGGCTTTTTAGCACCAACTCTATTAAAGCCAGCTTTATCATAATCACCAATTTTAGAGATGATATTTTTTATTTTATCCAAAGCATCTTTATCGTCTTTGGCCTTATAGTCGGTAACACCACTTACTTCGCAGTGGGTTGTAGCACCCCCCAAGGTTTCGTTGTCAATACTTTCACCTATGGCTGCTTTTACGAGATAGCTACCAGCCAAAAAGATACTTCCAGTTTTATCAACAATTAACGCTTCATCACTCATAATGGGGAGGTAAGCACCCCCGGCAACACAGCTTCCCATTACGGCTGCTATTTGTGTGATTCCCATACTGCTCATAACAGCATTGTTTCTGAAAATACGCCCGAAATGTTCTTTGTCCGGAAAGATCTCGTCCTGCATGGGCAGATACACCCCTGCACTGTCTACCAGATAGATGATAGGTAATTTGTTTTCAATGGAAATTTCCTGTGCACGAAGATTCTTTTTTCCTGTTATGGGGAACCAGGCTCCTGCTTTTACAGTAGCATCGTTTGCCACGACAATACATTGTTTGCCTTGAACATAGCCTATCTTTACCACCACACCACCACTAGGGCAACCCCCGTGCTCTTCGTACATCCCGTCTCCTGCAAAAGCACCAATTTCTACACTGGGTTTTTTAGCGTCCAGTAGGTATGTAATACGCTCCCGGGCAGTCATTTTACCTTTGGCGTGATGTTTTTCGATACGTTTTTCGCCTCCGCCCAATTTTACCTGAGCCAACTTTTTGCGTAATTCTGAAACGGCTAATTTATTATGATCTTCGTTTTTGTTGAAGTTAATATCCACGTGTTTTAATTTTTCGCTAAGGTACAAAAATCTAGTGCTTTTTATCTTCTGAAAATTCAGATGTTATAAATTTTCCCTGGAAATAGTTACCTGGGAAAATAAAAAAGCATACTTTTGTGATAAATTATAAATCTTATGAATAAAATAATAGCGTTTGCAGGAAGCAACAGTAGTGTTTCTATCAATAAACAACTGGCCGTTTATGCTGCTAATCAGATAAATGATGTTACTGTTTCTATAATTGATCTTAATGACTATACGCTTCCGTTGTACGGATTTGACCATGAAAAGGAGCACGGCATTCCCGAAAAGGCTCAGATTTTTCTGAACCTGATAAAAGAGTCCGACGGGATTATTTTGTCATTGGCAGAGCATAATGGCGCTTACAGTACAGCTTTTAAAAATATCTTTGACTGGATGTCCCGAATTGATGGCAAATTATGGAGCGATAAACCTATGTTGTTAATGGCAACTTCACCTGGGGGTCGGGGAGGAGCAACCGTTCTTGAGATTGCAAAAGGAAGATTTCCTTATATGGGTGGAAATATTGTTGCCACATTTTCCCTGCCTAATTTTAACGATAATTTTTCAGAAGCTGGTATCAAAGATCAGGCATTACAGACGAGATTAAAAGATGCTGTTGCTGTATTTCAACAAGCCATTAAATAACAAAGCACGAGTATGGGAGATATTTCAAAAGATATAAACAGTAGGTTTAAAAACGATAAGCAGAAAGCCATGCTTAACATAATTTATACAGCAAACTGGATTACGAGCCAGCAAAACAGTTTTTTTAAGCCTTTTTTAATTTCACCACAGCAGTATAATGTATTGCGGATCCTACGTGGAGCGGGAGAAGTTTTGCCTGTGCAAACCATAAAAGACAGAATGTTACAACGGGCTCCCAATGCAACCAGAATGATGGATAAGCTCTGTGATAAGGAACTTATAAAACGTGTGCCTTGTAGCAACGACCGCCGTGTTGTACAGGTGGAAATAACAGAAAAAGGACTCCGGCTTTTAACTGAAATAGACAAAGCACACCCTACAGAGTATTTAAAAAATATCACTCTGAAAGAAGCGACCCTGTTAAGCGATCTATTAGATAAAATTAGATAAAAAATAACTGTTATTACAAGACAAATACTATAAAACGATGAAACTAAATAGCATTAAAAAAATTGGACGAAGCGATTTTGTGAATATGGGCCCTATTCAGTTAAGACAGCCCATACCAACTTCCGATATTGAATTAATAGATCCCTTTATACTGTTGCACCATTATGGACCTTATCCTATTAACGAATTAAACAACCCCTTCGATCTGGGACCGCATCCCCACCGTGGTTTTGAGCCTGTCACATTTTTACTGCAAGGAGAGCAGTTGCACAGAGACTCTTTAGGAAATGAAAGTGTTGTGAAGGCTGGCGATGTACAATGGACTACTGCAGGACGGGGAATTATGCATGCCGAAGGTCCTACAAAGGAGTTTGTAAAAAAAGGAGGTGACTTAGAGGGAATTCAATTATGGCTCAATTTACCTTCGGAGAAAAAAATGATGCCAGCAGCCTATCAGCACGAAAAAAATGAAGATTTCAGAGTGGTTACTTCTAAAGATAAAAAAGTGAACATTCAGGTCATTGCAGGAGAATTAGAAAGCATCTATGGTAGAATTGCTACACAAACACCCGTAAATGCTTTTATGGTAACTGCAAGGGAGAGCGGTTTTTATGAAGTAGCGATCCCAGAAGAGCATCAGGCACTGGTATATCTTATTAAAGGGGATGTTAGGATTAATGACACTATAAATTTAAAACTGAATCACGAACAACTCGTATGGTTTAAACAGGATGGAGAAGGGTTCTCTATAGAAGCAACTGCTGAAAGTACATTACTGGTTCTTTCTGGAACCCCTATTAACGAAAAAGTTACAAGTTGGGGACCGTATGTTATGAATACCCAAACGGAAATTATGGAGGCGCTACGCGATTACCAACAAGGGAAAATGGGGTTCTTACCTGCCTAACAATTAAGAATCCTTTGGGTGCTTTTTTTATATAAAAATCCGATATTTGTCGGATTGTGCTATGATGTATAGCCATCTTTTATAGTAGTGGTATGTTTTAATTTTTTTGAATTTAAAACAGCGGGGCTTATAGCTTCGCCTACTATAGTATTTGAATCTAAATTTGCGTTAGGGATTGAGCGGTTTGTTTGAGCTCTCCCGATGAAAATCGGGAAGCGAGTAGTGAAAGCCCGACCTTCTGAAGCTTGAAGTATGAAGGCGAAAGAGGGGAACGCCCAAAAACAAAAAACTCATGATGAATAAAAATACAGTATTGGCCTGGGCCACATTTATAATGATAATTATGGGCTGCGCCCTCATTGCCCTCGGGGCTTTTAGATATGACGATGTTGCCGGATGGGGCTTTGCAACTGTAGGCTTCGGCTTTTTTGCCATTGCTTGGGTATTTAATGCACTAAAAGGACGGATGTAAATACCCGTTACGGGTGATATAAAGTAGGTGAAAATAGTTACTTTTTGAAACAGAACATTTCCCTGCTTAAGCCGTAATCCATTTAAAGAAAGACCGATGTACCTTAATCATTTAATCAACCTAATTACCAAATCAACTTAAAAAATGAGCGACGATAAAAAAGTAATTTTCTCCATGTCTGGATTAACCAAGACATTTCAGAGCGCACAAACCCCCGTTTTAAAAAATATTTACCTGAGCTTTTTCTATGGAGCCAAGATTGGGATTTTAGGTCTCAACGGTAGTGGTAAGTCTACCTTGCTGAAAATTATTGCAGGCGAGGAAAAAAACTACCAGGGCGATGTTGTCTTTGCTCCGGGATACACAGTAGGTTACCTGGAACAGGAACCAAAACTGGATGATAGCAAAACCGTGATTGAAATTGTACGTGAAGGTGCTGCCGAAACAGTAGCTATTCTGGACGAATACAATAAGATTAACGATATGTTTGGCCTGGAAGAAGTCTATAGCGATGCCGATAAAATGGAAAAGCTTATGGCAAGACAAGCCGTGCTTCAGGATGAAATTGATGCAGCCAACGCTTGGGAGTTAGATACCAAACTGGAAATTGCTATGGATGCGCTGCGTACACCAGATGGCGATAAGCCAATAAGTGTGCTCTCTGGTGGAGAACGTCGTAGAGTGGCTTTGTGTCGCTTACTATTACAGGAACCAGATGTGCTATTACTCGATGAGCCTACCAACCACCTGGATGCAGAAAGTGTACATTGGTTAGAGCATCATTTGGCACAATATAAAGGAACTGTGATTGCTGTAACACACGACCGTTATTTCTTAGATAATGTTGCAGGGTGGATCCTGGAACTGGATAGAGGGGAAGGTATTCCATGGAAAGGAAACTATTCTTCCTGGTTGGATCAAAAGTCAAAAAGATTAGCGCAAGAACAGAAACAGGCAAGTAAACGTCAAAAAACCCTGGAGCGTGAATTGGAATGGGTAAAACAAGGTGCCAAAGGCCGACAAACAAAACAGAAAGCGCGTTTACAGAACTATGACAAATTAATGAGCCAGGACCAAAAGCAACTGGACGAAAAGTTGGAAATATATATTCCTAATGGTCCACGTCTGGGAACCAATGTAATTGAAGCAACAGGCGTGAGTAAGGCTTTTGATGATAAGATTTTATACGAAGACTTAAACTTTAAACTACCGCAGGCAGGAATTGTTGGAATTATTGGGCCCAATGGTGCCGGTAAAACCACCATCTTTAAAATGATTATGGACGAGATTGAACCCGATAAAGGTAATTTTACCGTTGGGGAAACCGCACAAATTGCCTACGTAGACCAAAGTCATAGCAATATTGACCCAGAAAAAACGATCTGGCAAAACTTTAGTGATGAGCAGGAGTTGATCATGATGGGAGGTAAGCAAGTAAACTCAAGAGCGTATCTAAGTAGATTTAATTTCAGCGGAAGCGAACAAAACAAAAAAGTTTCTAAACTTTCTGGTGGAGAACGTAACCGTTTGCACCTGGCCATGACCCTTAAAGAAGAAGGAAACGTTTTATTACTTGATGAGCCTACAAACGACCTCGATGTAAATACCTTACGTGCTTTGGAAGAAGGACTGGAAAACTTTGCAGGTTGTGCCGTGGTTATTAGTCACGACCGTTGGTTCCTGGATAGGATTTGTACGCACATTTTAGCCTTTGAAGGCGATAGCCAGGTATATTTCTTTGAAGGTGGCTTTAGCGAATACGAAGAAAATAAAAAGAAACGTCTGGGTGGCGACTTGCTCCCGAAACGTATCAAATACAAGAAGTTGATTCGATAAGTTCCAGCTTAAGCGATCAAGAGGCTGTTTAAAAAGTAAATTTGGATGTTAAATTAACAGACTAAAATACCTTTATAGACAGCCTCTTTTTAATACCTGTCATTTGAACAGCCCGTTCAAACTCACTATCTTTAGAGTTCAAATATTTTTCACCTATGAACGTATTAAAACTTTTTCTTCTTGTGGGGCTGCTGAGTGTATTTCAGGTACATGCACAAATCCAAAAACCTTTTGAATCTCTGGATGTTTTCCAGCTTGAATATGCTGATGATCCGCAAATTTCTCCCAATGGGGACCACGTGGTCTATCGCCGTACGGGTTTTGATATTATGAAAGATAAGTCTAAAGGAGACCTTTGGATGGTTTCAACTTCGGAAGAAAAAAAACATTACAAGCTTACCGGTAGAGAAGAAAATGAAAGCTCTGCCAGATGGTCACCAAGTGGCGACAGGATAGCTTTTGTGAGCAGTGGAGATAGCGGTAGTGAAATTTTTGTGTACTGGATGGCCAACGGTGCATTGGCAAAACTCACTCAGTTAGAGAACAGTCCCTCAAATATCGCCTGGTCACCCGACGGGAAACACATAGCTTTTAGTATGAAAGTGGATGCAAAAGCCCCGGTTTTAGCAAAAATGCCTGAAAAACCAAAAGATGCGAAGTGGGCAGAAGCACCTCGCATTACAGATAGATTAAAACACGAGGCCGATGGAGCAGGATATTTAAAGCCAGGCTTCAACCATATTTTTACCATTTCTGCAGAAGGGGGAGCGCCTCGACAATTGACTTCGGGCGATTTTAACCATGGAGGTAGTCTTTCCTGGGGAGCTAATGGTGCGAATATTTATTTTTCAGCTAACAGGAACGAAGACTGGGAGTACGATTTCAGAAACAGCGAAGTCTATTCAGTAGGCACCCAGACAGGAGTTATAAATGCCCTTACAGACGCCAATGGTCCCGATGGTTCCCCTCAGGTTTCTCCGGATGGAAAGCATATTGCTTACCTTGGCTTTGTAGATAAGGTACAAACCTATCAGACCCGAAAATTACAGCTTATGAATATTGACGGTTCTGAAAAGAAGGTGCTAACCCTCAAGATAGACCGAAGTATTAGTGATGCAGTTTGGGCAAGGGATAGCAAAGGACTATACGTTCAGTATAACGATTTAGGACTTACGAAGCTAGGCTATTTGGACCTAAGCGGAAATTTAACAGAACTAGTAGACAATGTAGGGGGAACCACTCTGGGAAGACCGTATGCCAGCGGAAGTTTTTCTGTTTCAAACAACGGAAACATTGCCTATACACTTTCAAAAACAGATCGCCCGGCCGATGTTGCCGTGCTATCTAAAAGAGGAAAGACATCAGAAGTGCTTACGGCCTTAAATGAAGACCTGCTCAACTACAGAACCATGGGGGAGGTAGAAGAAATATGGTATACTTCTACTGTAGATGGCCGCAAGGTGCAAGGTTGGGTGATGTATCCGCCCAATCATAATAAATCGCAACCAGCTCCTTTGCTGGTTGAAAATCATGGAGGGCCTATTTTAAATTATGGACCTCATTTTTCTGCTGAGATACAATTGTATGCCGCTGCAGGGTATGTGGTTTTTTATCCCAATCCGCGTGGGAGTACAAGTTATGGAGAAGAATTTGGAAACTTGCTTTACAACAACTACCCTGGCGAAGATTATAACGACGTGATGGATGGGGTACATGAATTGGTAAACAAAGGTGTGGCAGACAAAGAGCATTTGTACGTTACAGGAGGAAGTGCCGGGGGTATTATGACAGCCTGGATTATTGGTAAAAACAATGAGTTTAAAGCCGCCGTAGTGGCTAAACCTGTGATGAACTGGATCAGTAAAACATTAGTAGCTGATAATTATTACGGGTATGCCAATTCCCGTTACCCAGGGCAACCGTGGGAGAATTTTGAAAACTACTGGAAATTCTCACCGCTTTCGCTGGTAGGTAACGTTGAAACACCCACAATGGTTATGGTAGGAATGGACGATTTGCGTACGCCACCAAGTGAAGCAAAGCAATTATATCATGCCTTAAAATTAAGAAAAATTGAGACCGTGTTAGTGGAAATTCCGGAAGCCTCACATGGCATAGCAGCACGTCCCAGCAATTTAATTACCAAGGTAGCACACACCCTGGCATGGTTTGAAAAGTATAAATAAAAGTTTGTTTTAGCTTTTCTTTTGGTGTTCTAGTTTTGAGCGCAAGGACAGGTTCTCTCGTTGAGTCTTTTGAAGCTTTATAGCCAAATAGATCAGAAGCCCTATAAGAACTATAAGAGCAATAGATAATCCTGAAATTAATTTATCACCATCATTATTTTGCGCAAGCAGGCTAATTGGTGTAAAAAATAATAGTAGTATACATAGAGCCTTTTTCATAATAGGAATGTTTAAAGTAGTTACATAAACATACTATTTAATTCTGAAAAAGAGGGTGCTGGCTACCAGAAAATCAGATGGATCCTTTAGAGTACCAGCAACAGCATTGAAATTTTTACCAAGTCTGTTACTGAGGTTACATTCAGCTTTTTGTAAATATTTTTGCGGTGGGTTTGTACGGTATGTTCTGAAATAAACAACGCGGCAGCAATTTGCTTGGTCTGTAACCCTTCAGCAATTAATGTGATGATAGTTTCTTCCTGGGGTGTAATGGTGGCTACTAATGAAGTATCTACCCCTTTATTCATAAGATCGCTTTCAATAGTTTCGTATAAGGAAACCATTTTTTCTAGCTTCTTAAGTGCGGTAACATCATTGTATAAATACCTGATATTATCTTCAGCAGCAGTTACAGCATCAATTTTTGAATGATGGGTTATAAACTTTTCTGCAAAGCGTTCAATTTTCTTTTTTGGCGAATGTAGCTGTAAAGATTGTGACTCTCTGGAAGCTATTTTCAAAAAGTTTAATGGGGTTTGAGATTTCATAAGTAACATATTACGGGGTTAACTAGTTGAGTAGTTGTTACTGCTAAACTATATGAAATCTCCTATAACATAAGGATTTATGTCACTACTAACGTGTTTGTTGTCACAAATGACAGGTGTGATTTTATGCGTTCTTCGTGAGTAACGTTAAACAGGCAACGAACTAAGAAGATAATTTTGTTACGAAGTTGCTGTGTGCAATAACGTTTCTTTCAATTTTGGTTTGTACGTTCTTGAAAGAGGGAGCCAGGTGCCATCCTCCAGCATAAGTTTTGTAGAGTTGATAATACGGATGTAATCTAAATTTACCAGATACGATTTATGTATTTGTGCAAAACCTTCCGTAGCCAATCGCTCCGACATTTCTTTGAGGGTGTGTCGGTCAATTTCGGGTTTGGCGTTGTTCTGTGTATAAAATTCAAGGTAGTGCCCGTCAGACTTTACGTAAAGTAATTCTTTTGTGTTTAGTACTGCTTTGCTTTTAAGATGAAGCAGTGTAGGAGCATTTTCAGCTGCAGTTGCAGCATTATAATTCTTTAACTCCTCCCGTAATACTTCCAGCTCTTTTTTTGACTTTTTATTTCGTAGCCAGAAAATAATTACGATAAAGAGTAATACTAATGAAATGACCCCCACCAAAAAGGAGGTAGATTTATAAATAGATTTTTGAGTGCTTAAGTCTTCTATTTGAGCATCTTTTTTCTCTACCTGGTATTTTGTAATAATTTCGTTGAGTTTCTCTACATTTTCAGTTTTGTAAGCTTCGTCCTCTAGCTTTTTAGCCGCTTTTATATACTTGTTCGCTGTTTTAAAATCTCCTGTAGCTTCTAAGATTAAGGCTCTTTGGTCGTAGGAGTCTTTCAAATTAGCGACAAGCGTAAGGTCTTTAAATATGGTAATTGCACTATCTGAATACTTTAATGCAGCTTGATAGTCTTCTTGTTTGTGGTTATTACTACTTCTCAAAAAATACAATTCGCCCAACCTTGCTTTAGCACCGGTGTTTTTATAGCTGGTTTCAGCTTTTGTGTAGTAGTAACTTGCGCTGTCCTGTTGTGCCAGTAACATAAAAGCTTTTCCCATATTCTGATACGCCAGTGCCTCGGACGCGCCACTATTGTTTTTTTTATAATAAACTGCAGATTTACGGGAGTAATAAAGGGATGAATCGTATTGCTTTTTATTATTATAATTTACAGCCAGGTTATTGTAAAACCGGTAAATGTCCCTATCAACCTTAAACTTTTTAGCCAATGCCAGTCCTTCGTGATAGGTCTGGATACTACGGTCTGTTTGTTTCAGGTTGTTCTGGGCCAGACCAATATTTAAAAGAAGACTCGTTTTGTACCTGTCTACACCAAGACTGTCCCATATTTCCATAGTTCTGGCGTAAATATCCAGGGCCTGGCTATAATCGCCTTTATTTTTAATTCCAATGGCATAATCGCTTAACGCCTTGGCATGGTTTTTTGCATCGTTTCTTTCTTTTGTAAGGTCTACTACATGTTTGAAGATCACTTGTGCGCTATCGGGTTTTCCCAAGCGTACATATGCGATAGCTTTGTTTTTTAGCAATCTGTAGGCGGTAGGATACGTTTCGGGGTCTTGTGGGGCTTTTTCTAAACCTTTTTCGAAAGCGTTTATAGCTTCTTTAAAATCCCCTTTAAGGTAGGATGAATACCCGAGCATAAAGTAGGCTTCCATCTTTCCCAGTGCTAAATCTTCCTTTTTTGCGTGTACCAGTGTTTGGTTGCCAATTACTTTAAGGCTGTCTGAATTATTGGTGTTTTTTCGAGCTCTATTTACTAAACTTTCAACTGTTGCATCGGTTAAATTTTGTGCGAAAGGTGTTGCCTGAATGCCTAAAATAAATAAAAATAAAATTGCCCTAGGCAACTGGGAGAGGGGATACATAAGAGGGAGCTATACTAGTTGATTACTCTCAAATGTAGCGAAAAAAAAACCTCTTTTTACTGAAAAAATCCAGCTTTTGTGTTGCTTTGTCTCTAACTGTTTGAATTTTTGGAAGTTAGCTTAAACAAAAAAATGGAACTATTTTTTATTGTGCTGGATACCAATCGAGTTGCACAACTTCTACCTCATTGGCTACGCTGGACTTCATGATCAAAGTTTTAAACAGTCCTACGTCGCTTAAACCCTCGGTGCCTCTGTAATGGTAGGGAAAGACTTTATTAGGCTTAAAATCTACCACAGCACTTGCAGCACTTTTTACAGGCATCGTGTACGGTAAGTTCATACATACAAAAGCGATGTCAATGTTTTCAAGAGCGCGCATTTCCGGAATGTCTTCAGTGTCGCCAGAGATATAAACCCGCTGGTTTCCATCGTCTAGAACGTAGCCGTTGCCTCGTCCTTTGGGATGAAATTTCAAGGCTTCTTCCCGTAAATTGTACATTGGGATAGCTTCAAAAGAAAGATTATCTAGTCCTTGTATTTGGGTAGTGTTTCCATTATCTAACACGGTCACTAATTGTTGAAGCTCTTCATCAATTTTTTCGGCTACTGCTTTCGGGGCAATAATGCCAGTGCCGTCTGCAGTTACCGCGCGAAGTGTTTCCATATTAAAGTGGTCGCCGTGAATGTCTGTAAGTAAGATAACGTCTGGTTTGGGCTGTCCTTCAAAAGCTACTGCCCCTCCAACGGGGTCTACGTAGATTATTTTTTCGCCCCAGTTTAAAACCATGGTGGCGTGAGAAATTGGAGTAATGTCAATAGTGGTTTTTACAGCATCACCTGTGGTGTTTTCAACAGTTGCGGTATCTTCTTTTGGTACTTCGGCACCTTCCTTTTTAGGGTCTTTACAGGAAATAAAAAATATACATAACAGGGTAAGTACTACTGAAGTCTTCATAGGTGCGATTTTCTATAAAGATACAAACTGAAATGGGAACTATGAAAAAATATAGTTCATCTTTATATTGCTACGCTCATACGGATTAGGCTGTTCTAATGAAACTTCCACAAAACCATATTTTTTATAAATATGAATGGCATTGGCTAGCATGGTATTCGAATATAGGAATAGCTTCTGAAATTTATTTTCTACAGCAAAATCTATACAATACTGCATCAGTTTTTGTCCTACTTGTATTCCTCTGGATTTGGGAAGTACGGCCATTTTTGTGAGTTCATAGGCGTGCTTCCCTCTTTTCAGTAATGCTACGGTGCCTAAGACTGTTCCATTTTCAACAGCGAAAAAAATATGACCGCCAGGTTCAATAATATAGTGATGAGGATTGCTTAGCACCTCCCGGTCATAGGCTTCCACATAAAAATAGGTCTCCAGCCATTCTATGTTGAGATTGTAGAAGGCTTCTGCATAGTTTTCGTGAAAGGGGACAATATTCATAGTAGCTACGAGGATGCACAGGAAGATGGAGTAACTGCAATTCCTGCTTCTTTAATAGCTTTAAAACCCCCTGCAACATCTATTACATTATGAATGCCACGTGCTTTTAAAATGGAAGAAGCAATTACCGAACGATATCCGCCGGCACAATGCACATAAAAAGGTTCATCGCTTGGAAATGTATCTAAATGCTGATTAATAAACTCCAGCGAAGTATGTTTTGCTGTAGGGATATGGGCGTTTTCAAACTCACCGTCTTTTCTAACATCAAAAACGGGAACATTGTTGGGCAACTGGCTTTTTAATGTTTCAGCAGAGACAGACTGCATACGATCGGTTTCTTTACCAGCATCTTTCCAGGCTTTTATGCCGCCTTCCAGAAATCCAAGGGTTTTGTCAAACCCAACACGCGACAACCTGGTCACTGTTTCCTGCTCGCGACCTTCCGGGGTAATCAACAAAATAGGTTGCTCCACGTCGGCAATCATGGCACCTACCCAAGGGGCAAATCCGCCGTCAATTCCTATAAAAATAGATTGCGGAATATGCGCTTCCATAAAATCTTTTTGGTGTCTCACATCTAGTACCACTGCACCTGTGGCATTTGCTAAGGCTTCAAATTCTTTTGGGCTTAGTTTTTTAGTACCTCGTTCCAATACATCTGTAATATTATCGTAGCCCTCTTTATTCATCTTTACATTTAATGGAAAATAGGAGGGAGGCGGTAAGAGACCGTCGGTTACTTCGGCGATAAATTCTGCTTTGGTCATATCTTCACGAAGCGCATAATTCATTTTTTTCTGGTTGCCCAATGTATCCACGGTTTCCTTCATCATATTCTTTCCACACGCCGAACCTGCTCCGTGGGCAGGGTATACTATTACATCGTCTGCCAGAGGCATAATTTTATTACGAAGGCTATCATACAAAATACCTGCAAGATCTTCCTGGGTCATATCGGCACCCTTCTGGGCAAGATCCGGTCTTCCTACATCCCCTAAAAACAGTGTGTCACCACTAAAGATACAATAGTCTTTTCCGTTGGCATCTCTTAGTAAGTAGGTAGTACTTTCCAAGGTATGTCCAGGAGTATGTAGCACTTTCAGGGTAAGTTCCCCTACTTTAAATTCCTGACCATCTTCAGCAATAATTGCGTCAAAACTCGGGTTGGCATTAGGACCGTAGACAATGGGTGCTCCTGTTGCCTCGCTAAGGGATAGATGTCCACTTACAAAATCAGCATGAAAATGTGTTTCAAAAATATACTTTACGGAAGCATTGTCCCGCTTGGCGCGATCCAGATAGGGCTTGGTTTCCCGCAACGGGTCTATAATTGCCACCTCTCCATTACTTTCAATATAGTAGGCTCCCTGGCTTAAACAGCCTGTGTATAGTTGTTCAACATTCATTGTCTTCAGGTTTTTTGCAAAGATAAGAATAGTTGTTGTTTCCTTTTCAGATAAATTAATATTAGAGAATAGAGAACAGCGTTAAGTATTCCACAAAAGTTCCTTCAACTTCGTAACACTTTGTATATTTACCCGTTTTTTAATCAAAAATATCACTAGATGAAAGTACTATTTATAACAGCCCTGACAATATTGGCGGTTGGGTGTAATTCTGCTCAAACTAATAAGGGCAAGAACATGTCTCGTGAAGACTATGCCAATACCATAACTTCAGCAGAACTGAAAACACATTTATACGAGTTTGCCAGCGATGAGATGCAAGGAAGGATGACCGGAGAAAAGGGGCAGAAATTAGCGGCAGAATACCTACGTAATTTTTATCAGGATCAGGGCATTGCTTCTCCTATAGAGGAAAACAACTACTATCAGAATATTCCAGCCGAATACTTCAGCCGAATGAAAGAACCGAAGAGTTCTGAAAATGTGGTCGCTTTTATTAAAGGAAGCGAAAAGCCGGATGAGATTATAGTGCTTTCTGCACATTACGACCACGTAGGGATGGAAAACGGAGAGATTTTTAATGGTGCCGATGATGACGGAAGTGGAACTATTGCTATGTTGGAAATTGCTGAAGCGTTTCAGCAAGCTGTAAAAAACGGAAAGGGTCCTAAGCGCTCTATTTTATTCTTACACGTTACGGGTGAGGAAATAGGCCTGTATGGTTCAAAATATTATACTGAGAATCCTATCTTTCCATTGGCGAATACAGTAGCGAATTTGAATACCGATATGATTGGTCGAATAGATCCAGACAAAAAGGACACGCCTAATTACATATATTTGATTGGTAGCGATAAACTAAGCCAGGAATTACACGATGTTTCTGAAGCTGTTGCTGAAAAATATAGTGACCTGGAATTGGATTATAAGTTTAATGATGAGAATGATCCAAATCGTTTTTACTACCGAAGTGATCATTACAACTTTGCAAAAAACAACATTCCAATTATCTTTTACTTTAACGGAGTACACGAAGATTACCACAAGCCAACCGATACTCCGGACAAGATTGAATATGACTTATACGCTAAACGTACCCAACTTATATTTCAGACAGCCTGGGAAGTAGCGAATCGTGAAGAACGTATTACAGCAGATAAACTTTAAATTACCAACAGTTTAGAGTCGTAATATTATAACTAAAAAAACCGCACTATTTTATCAATAGTGCGGTTTTTAGTTTTACTAAATTATAGTTTAGCTCCAGTTGTTATCTGCAAGATCTTCTAAGGTTTTCACTTTGTTAAGCGTATTTTGAATGCGACTTTTCTGGTTGTTCAGAGTCCCTTCAATTTGTGAAGGAAAGCGATTTTCTTTCAGTCGCTTTTCATATTCTTCAACACTGGCTTTTTCACCTCTGATGCATTCTTCCAGAACAGATTCGTCTTTATCGCCACTCAGGGAGGATTTTATATCGATCCAGGTACGGTGTAAGGTTCCCGTAGTACTTCCGCTTTCTTTAGGAGTTTCGTTAAGGTTTCTAATTTCGTCGGTAAGTTCGTTTGCAAATTGGCTACGCTGTGCGGCCTGAAATTTAAAATACTCTTTAAGGTTGTTGTTTTGAGCATCTTTCATAGCCTTGGTAAAGCCTTTTTCTGCATCGTAGTTCTTCTCTAATAATTCTTGCAGGTTGTTCACCAGATTATCGTGAATATCCTGATCTGCTTTTTCTTTTGTCGTTTTCATAGTTTTCTTTTTTTTCTGCCAAAATAGTTTTCAGCTGTTTTATTTGAACTAAAGATACTATTCTAAAAAGTTGAAAATTCTTAGCGAATTGCTAATTGAGAACTGTTTAACATTGGATGTTAAAGAGTATTAATGAAGTTCTTTTTCAGAAATACTCCTCGTATATTAGTATGTAATTCTAACAAAACAATAAAAATTATGAGCACAGACGACAAGAAAATACCCGGACAAGAAGAGCACAAAACAAGTATTAAGGACAGTGCTATAGACGAAAAAGCGAACGAAGCAGATGGTCGTGAAATAAACCATCAGGAAAAGCAACGTAGAGAAAAGCACCAACCGCGTGATAACGCATAAAACGAAACTATTATGAGTACTGATAAAAAAACAAATAAAACAAAAGAGGAAGAGCTGGCAGAAAGTCTGCATCCCGAAACACATAAAGGACCTCAAAAGCCAGAACATACCAATCAGTATGGCGATAAGGATGACGCAACCAGAACGCAGTGATACCGAATTAAAAGATATTATAATGAGCGACTCGAAAGAACATAAAAGCTCCAGTGCTGTTACAAAGCTAAGGATTCATAAAAGGCAGACTGGCTTTGAACCCACGGAAAAACCGTCAAAAGACCATGTTTCAAAGAAAGACAGGGAATTAGACGAGCCTAATGAGCCAGATAGCCATGACGGTGATGACAAACCAAAGAAATCTAAAAACGATGCTCCCGAGGACCGGGAGTTAGACGAAAAAGTAAAAAAAGATAAAAAAGACTGATAAAACTATGAAAAGAGAAGCATTAATATCCACATTAGGTAGTTGTATCAACGCATGTAACCATTGTGCTGATGCCTGTTTAGGGGAAGACAATGTAAAGATGATGGTAGATTGCATTCGTACAGACCGCGTATGTGCCGAAGTATGTAGCAGTCTCTCACAAGTATTACATACAACATACACTAATGTTAACGGACTTATTGAATATTGTATAAGTGTTTGTGAAGATTGTAAGAGTACTTGCGAGCAACACGACCACCAACATTGTAAGGATTGCGCTAAGGCGTGCGAAGAGTGTATAAAAGCCTGTAAATCCTATTTGGCAGCCTAATCCTTTATAAAAAAAAACACTATGAACGACGACAAAAAAGCTCCTTTACTTGATAAGGACAAAAAGAACGAACAAAACATTAAAAATCAGGATTACCCTGGCGAGCCAAACTCAAAACCAGATACTCCTGATGAACCTACAAGGGAAAATCCAAAGAAAGTTCCAGAATCGAACGACCCTGCAGGGTACAGTGACGATGGAACTAAGAAAGAAACTCCTTCCAGTCAACGAAACAAGAAAGAATAGTTTACAATTGTAAGATACTCAAATAAAAAAAGCCGCTCCAAACAGGAGCGGCTTTCAACTTAAATAATAAACAATTACTCCTTCACAATTCGCTTGGTACTAGTACCAAGTTCACCTTCAACAGTAATAAGGTAGATTCCAGATGCAAGATCTGAAACAGTAAATTGCTTTTCAGTTCCCATTCCTTCCAGGTTAATGGTTTTTACAGTCTTTCCACTTATATCGCGAATAACAGCACTTTGTAACGCACTGCTGGTTTTATTACTAAGTGTGATCACTCCATTTGCTGGATTAGGGTACAGTGCGATCCCATTCTCCAGGGTTACTTCATTTACACTTAATGTAAGTTCTACAGTTACATCAAACTCACAGTCTGCTGTATTTCCGACAGCATCTGTAGCGGTAACCGTTACGGTAGTTGTTCCTTCATTCAGTAAGGTTCCCGCTGCTGGATCTTGAGTGGTAACTGTTACAGGATCTGTACAATTATCCACGGCAGTAGTATCTCCTGTTGCAAAGTAATCTGGTACAGTGTACTGCGTTTCCCCAGCTTCCAGTATTATGGTCTGGTCTGCCGGGCATGTAAGTACGGGTGCTTCTTCATCGGATACAGTTATAGTAAAAGTACATACTGTCATATTTCCGGCAGCGTCGGTTGCTGTAAATTCTATAGTGCTAACCCCTACAGGAAATTCACTGCCAGAAGCTAAACCAGCTGTTTGTGTAACAGATGTAAGGTCTCCATTAGGATCTGTAGCAGTTGCATCATCAAAAGTTACGATGGCGCTACATTCACCAGTATCGTTTGCTATTGTAACATTTGCAGGACAGCTAATGGTGGGAGCAACACTTAGCTCAATTCCAACTAAAACAGGATCGTGGTCTGAAGCTCTAAAGGCATTTCCTTCATAAATAGGCAAGGCGCTGGACTCTCTTTCAAACGATTGTTCCGTTGGGTCAAGGATGTCATCGTTATAATCGAATACTGCTATTTCGTCTGCATTGACGTGCCAAACGGTAGTTCCTGTTACTTGAGCAGCCATATTGGTTGAAGCAAGCGCATAGTCTAAATACCCCAATTGCCCGTCAAATACATAACTGTAAGCGTCAGCCCCCTGGTAGTCTTCAATAAGGTTGGTGTAGTCGTCATCGGTACCAGCAGTATCATCACTACCCAAGAGGATATTATCGATTGGGTCTTCATTTTTATAGGCATTCAAATCTCCAATAATTAAGAAGTTTTCATTCCCACTAGCTGTAGGGTCTGTTGCTAACCAGTCTACCATTGCAGCAGCAGCTTCGGCTCTAGTAAGGTTACAGTTTCCTGCACCATCGTTTAAGTCTGGATCTCCATCTCCATCGCAAGAAGAACCTTTAGACTTTAAGTGATTGACCACGACAGTCAAGGATTCTCCAATAGCTATTTGTGTAAACGATTGGGCCAGGGCCGGACGGTTTCTGTTATCATCAAAACGCGGATCTACCGTAGCATCTAAGATAGCAAACGCCCCGTTTAAGCTTACCGTTGCTGTGTTGTAAATAAAGGCAACAGCAATCTCGTCTGTACCAATCACCCCAGCGTCTACAGCGACGTATGTAGCAGCACAGGTTGCATTAATTCCATTTGTTCCATTCAGTAAATCGTTTATAGCAGTAACGCCATTGTTTTCAATTTCAATAAGACCTACAATATCTGCATTCAAACCACAGATGGCAGCAGCGATCTTCTCGCGTTGTCTGTCTAATTCAGCTAAACTATTCGCTCCTCTTTCATTTAGAGTAGTGAAGTAATTTAATACATTAAAACTGGCCACTTTTAAAGAACCGCCAACATCTTCCGGCATAGCAGTTCTTGGGTTTTCAGTTGTAAAGTCATAGCTAAACGCTTCTTCTACAGGTCGTATTCTCCAGGCATCGGTACCATTTTGTCCTGCAAAAGACCAGTGCATAATCCCGGTAAGGTTACTAATTTGATCACCCCCACGAATAAAGTTGGTGTTGCTTAATCCCGGACGAGGCCAGAAATACGGCTCATCTGTCGGGCCATTTACATTGCTGTTTTGTATGTTATTGTCGTCATCTAAAATAATGCGCGAAGCTTCTAACTGGGCAAGAAAAGCAGCATATCCTACTACGTCTGGCTCATTCTCATCTGTAAACTGCTGTGCTCTTTCGTTGGCGTTAAGTACCAACTGACCATAACGTGCCAATTCAAAATATTCGCTTACTACCAGATCTGTAGTATAGGTAACAAGCATGCTTTCTACACTTTCGTAGGTAGCTTCCATATCGGTTCCTGCTGGAGCAGGCAGCGTTAAGGTTGCAGGTGTTGGTAATGGGTTTGCGTTGCTGGTTACACTAACACTACCGCCCGTAACATCTATTTGTGTAGTTCCGAAAAACTCCACTACAGTTCCAGATACTTCCACACGGTCTCCTACGGCAACAGCTGTTGGGCAGCTTTGGCAGAATACAAAAATCCCTTCCGAAGTCATTGCATCTGCATCTGCATCGGTATCTTCTTCCTGAATAAAGAAACCGCTTAACTGATCATCCTCCTGATAATCTCCAGTTACAATAGCGTCTACTATAACGGTTGTATTTTCTAAAGGGCTGGTTCCTGTAGTTCCCTGTACCTCACTAATAAGTACAATGGTAGGAGGTGTTGCACCACAATCGTTTACGACACCTGCTGTGGCAAGAGCCGAACACCAGGTATTACTTAAATCTTCAGAAGTTTCATCATCCCCATTTACTCCATTTCCAGTACCTGAAAGTTCTGCACCTTCTGTAAGATCGTTTCTTTGAAAAGATTCTCCTCCGGGGTGAGACCCTGCAGCTACTAATTCCTGGTTTGCTATTGGGGTATCATCTGCATAGGTGCTGGCAGTAGCATCGGCATCTGGACCGTCTATGCTTACACCAGTTTTATCAACAGCCTCGTTGGTATCTCCCCAAAGCACATAGTCTAAGTCTGTTACTAAGTCCGTTTCACCATCCCAGTAAAATAGGATAGCTACTTCACCACTATTGGTTAAACCGCCTTGACCGTTTATAGAGCCTGGTAAGCCTTCCAGCATATCCGGAATCCCGTCTGCAGTAGCGCCGTCTTCATATAGCTCGTAGGTAGGGGCCATTCCGTAGGTTGTAGTATAATCTTCAGAACCAGAAATTGCCAGGGTCTGGTAGGCACCTGCAGCAATTGAAGCACCGTTCGGGAAGCGTGCTAAAAAATCTCCAAAACCGCCGCCGCCAGCGTTAGCTCCAGTTACAATGTTGTAGTAGTAGGTACCACCTCCTGCAAAAGTAGCGTCGGTAATATATACATTGGTTAAGTCTACCGCTGTTGCATTTGGGTTGAATATTTCAATAAACTCACCCGCAGTAGGGGTTACAGTTATTTCGCTTAGTAATAAAGGCAATACAGCCGTACTACTTACTCCTGGCGACCCTACATCGCCTCCAGAATTTCCGTTGGTAGCCAAGCTTGTATAGCCTTCAAATAATGGGGTTGCACCTCCATCTGTAGAAAGAGTCCAGTTGGCACCATCGTCATTATCTGCAGTGAGATCGCTTAAGTAAATTGAAGCAGCATTGTTATCTACCGGCCAAGGTGTACTGTCATCAAAAGCAACATTGTCCAGTACATTTGCCTGTGTAACATTATCACCAGAATACGAAGCGAAGTCCTCCCAGATCCCAACCGTGTCACCACTGTTGTTAAGAGACATTGCACTCCAGTTGGTAACAGCAATTAGGTTTACAGTACCCCAGGCAGCGGTAAAGTCGGCTGCTGAAATATCATCAGCATTGTACAAAATAGCTGAAGTACCTGCAGCAATGGTTCCTGCTGCAATATTTGCAGCTCCCTGTGCTACACCGTTATTATCGTCTACCACATAGCCTGCAAGATCTATAGCCGTACCTCCGGTGTTATACACCTCAAGATATTCCCAATCGTCTTCATCGCTATTTGGATTGTACATGATTTCTGAAATCACCAGTTGTGAACTGGCAGATCCGTTAATGGTAATATTGTCTATTCCCATAGGTTCAGACCCGCTAGGGGTACCGCTCCAGCTTAGACGAATAGTTACGGAAGTTGCAGCTAACCCATCTACTAAAGTAGAAGTGTAGGTATCGAAGTTACCTGTTGTAGGATCGCATTTGTCCAGGAAACCAACCGAAGTTGTACTACCGTCAATAAATAACTCCAACGGATCGTTAAAGTCTGGAACCAAACCTCCGTCAAGTGCTCTATAGGTTTTTGAGGCACTTTCGTCTGTAGCAGCTCTAAAAATTTCCTGATAGGCACCACCGTCTATAGCCGCTTCAATTAAAAAGCCGTCGGTTGAACCCGCTTCAAAATCACCAATGGCTCCTAAGTCCATTACAATTGAACTAAGTATGGCTGTACCCCAACCATTAAAAGTCCAGGTAGCATTATTTATTGCTACGCCATCGGCATCGTTTAATGCAAAAAACGCAGTAGTGTTTTGTCCAGCCAACCCAGAAGTATCGCCAGGAAAATTAGTTCCTGTTCTTGCACCACTAACATCTTCTACAGAGTCATCGGCTACGTCAAAAGGCATTCCGTTACCCCCTAGCTGGCCATCCACACGTCCAAAAACGTCACCACCCGTAGCAGTGTTATAATCGGCTACATCTGCTGTGGCGCTGAGGTTTACGGCGTTGCCGTCAAAATCTTCCAATCCTATCGTGGTCTGGGCAAAAATCTGCGAGACACTCAGGAGTAAAGTAAGTACAAAGTACAAGGGGAGTTGTTTTCTTTTCATTTCAATTGTTTAATTCTGGGTTATGTAATTGATTCACATTATGTTGTCTTCAGCTTGCGCCGAAGCGTGTATTTTTATACAAAACTAGGAGATTATCTTTGTAAAAAAAGCCTGTTTTCGTAAACTTAACGTAGGGATAATGTTTAGCTTTTAATGCATTTTTTTCTACACTTCTAAAACAAAAAAAATACTTAGACGCCATTGATGGTTACGGTTTTAAAGCTTTGATATCCTAAATAAATACCCCCAACTCTAAGGGGAGATATTTTTTTAGTAACCTTACGTACTGCGTAAGACTTCATATTCCATACTCCATATTCAAACCTGATACGTCACACTTCATATCTCACACGCACTAACGAATAACTGAACTCCCGCACCCCAATAATTCCCTAAAAACCCTGTATCTTTAACTCCTAATTTATTCAGTACATCTATTCTATATGAAAGTAGCTCCATTAATTGTTTGTTTGTTATGTATTCTGTGTTTCAGCTGTAATGAAGTAGATCCAAAAGGGGAGGAGGACATACACGCCTTTGTGCAAAAATGGAATAAAAACCATACCCAATTAAAAGCACCCTTCCTGCAACAAGATTATATGGATGTGGTGGAATATTACGGAAAAGAACGTACCAAAGCAGAACTACGTCAGGATAAACTTGTATTGTTTGAGCAGTTTCCGGACTATACACAACAACTGCTCAATGATCAAGTAACCATAACTAAGGAAAACGGACTATACCTGGTGGTTTTTACCAATCAAGTAGAATACAAAGGAGTGGAAGCTACCTATGAATATTACCTGTCCTTAATTTTAAAAAACGGGACTTATAAAATTGTACGTGAAGGGGTTGCTGAAGATGCTAAAAATCAAGATGCTGCTATTTTTCCTAAATTCAGGGAAGCAACAATTGCAAAATCAAGAAACAGGCAACTCTTCGGCGATTTTAATGGCGACGGACTTTCAGATTATGCGTATGTGACGAGCCCGATTCTTCTAACAGAAGCCGAAAAAAACAATCAGACTGCTTCCGATTCTTTATGCAAAGGAGATTGTGACAGCGTTATTAATTTTAGTGCGCCAGGCCTAAGCCCAATTACCATTGCCAACGCCTACCAATCGCAATTAGAAAACTTAAAAGACCTCAATGGTGATAGCGCAGATGAAATAGGGTTCTGGAATATAAAACCTACGCAAAAAAGCCTCTATATTTTTGATGCCACCAACAGTAAATTACTAACCCCGCCTGTTACCATCAACACTGCAGTACACAAAAATTTAGACCTAATAGATGTTGTTAAAAAAACAGGACCAGGTAAGATTACAGTGACGCGCAGTGTGGAGCGCAATGGCAAATGGGTGTTGGAGAGTTCGATTGTTGTTTTGGAGTAAAAAAAGAGACCAAGTACATTTTTCATTTTACAATATCCCTAAAACTTTTAACGAAATTATAATAAATAAAACTTCCCAGAATCCCGACCTTTAAATAAAAAGCAAGAATGAAGATAGCCCTAGTAGGTTTTGGTCCCCGCGGACTTGCATGTCTTGAAAACCTGGTGCTCGCTTTAGGTAAAGAGAAACGTAACATTCCTATTTTAATTACAGTTTTTGAGCCTTCTTCACGGTTAGGCACTGGAAAGGCTTGGGAACTGAACCAACCAGAGACTAATTACATAAATATTTCAGACCATGCCCTACAAAACTTACAAGGCCGGGAAAAGCTGGTATGGGGTGCTTGTACCATCCCTTCGTTTCCATTCTATAGTCAGTGGTGTATCAATGAGCAAAAGACTGAAAATATTAAAGGCGATAAAGATGTGTATCCTGCACGCTCACAGATGGGAACCTACTTGAACCAACGTGCCAGCAGTATCTGTACTGTATTGAAAGAGCACAAGCTACTCACGATTTGCCAGGCTAAGATTACGGACATTACGTTTTCAGCTAATGAATTAATTTTAATGGCGCAGCAGGAGGAATACAAAGTAACCGAAGCAGTACTTACACTAGGACATCTACCTACCAAAGACAGTGAAGAAACCAAACAGTTTAAGGCGCACGCTCGTAACAATGCCTGCATTTATATTGACAATCCTTACGAAACGCTTCTGGCTCAGGGTAATATGTCTAATACTATCGTAGCAATAAAAGGCTTCGGACTTTCTATGATAGATATTGCCCGACAGCTTACCAGTTATGCATATGGCAGGTTTAAAAAGAATGAAAAAGAACCTTTCTTAAACTTTATTCCGGAAAAGGGTTGTGTACACAAACTAATCCCTTATAGTTTTGACGGGCTCCCATGTGTCCCAAAACCTTACGGTCGTACGGTAGACGAACAGTTTGCACCCACTAATACCGAAACAAACACTTTTGAGCTTGCGGTAAGAAATTCCCTGAGCACCCCAGAAGCCAATGAAGACCTTCAGTTTCTTTTAGATGCATTTGCCAGGGTGGCAGCGGCTGTTTTTAAAAGAAATCATAAGGAGATTATTGCTACCCATAGCTTGCAATTACTTATAGTAGCCTGGTTACAAGATACCAATACCAAGCACGAACTTATCCTGGATACTCAATTAGACACCAAAGCATATATGGTGCGTTGTGTGCATATGGCTTATGGAACCGAAGAAAGCTCATTGGATTATACCATTGGGCAGGTATGGCGCCATTTGCAGCCTACAATGTATCGGTTATTTGCGTTTAGTGGGTTGCCTGGACATGTATTAAAGAAACTAGTCACTATGGATGAAAGTATCAAACGTTATTCCTACGGTCCTCCAGTGGAGAGTATCTTACAACTAATCGCCTTAGTAGATGCCAATATATTAGACCTTCGGTTTGTGAATAATCCTGAAGTAACTATGATAGAAACCGGTTGGAAACTCAGCAAAGATAAATACACCCAAGAGGCACAACAACTATGCAATTCTGTTATGGAAGCTCCTGTCCTCAAAGAACTGGAAAGCCCTTTAATAGACAGTTTAGAAAAACAACAGCTCATACAAGCAGTCCATCCAGAATTAGGAATTCAAACCTATCCAGATGCTACTGTTGTACCTGTTGAAAATCAAACAAAACCCATCCCCATCTCAGTGATAGGCAGAAATGCTAAAGGAAGTGTGTTAGGGACGGATGCGATCTTAGAGTGTTTTAGCCCGGAAATCAGTGACTGGGCTGCAGGAGTGGTACATAGATTTAAAAATTATAAAAGCAACACTACATGTTCTTAGTTACTCACTTGCTGCTGAAAGCGTCATAAACTGAACTATTTCGTCATAACGATTACTCCAAGGCCAAAAATACTGTGTTACCATAGGTACATGTTTTTTATATAGTATTTTCAATTCCACCCTAGGCTGGAACTTTTGTAGAGCTTTTAAAAAACGTCTGTTGGCAGTATCAATAGATTGATAGGTCTTGCTTCCCAGATAGATCTTAAACCGCGGACTGTCTTCACCTAAAAAGTAAATAGGGGAGGCAACTTTCCATGTATTGGGGTTTGCGGTCCAGGTGGTTAGGTAGTTGTCTTCTTCAGTTGGCGGATTGTTTTGTAAATAATGAAACATATCCAATGCGGCGGCATCGTTTAGGATAATCCCAGAGATACTGTTGGAGTCTATTCCATATTTAGGATGGAGGGTTGCTAAACTAATTAAATGCCCTCCCGCCGAGTGTCCCGTAAGGTAGATTTGCGAAGGATCGCCTCCATAGGTTGAAATGTTATGTTGCGTCCAGGCAATTGCTTCGGCAATTTGTTGGGTCATGAGATCGTAATCGGCATTGGGACTTAAGGTATATCCTGGAAGCACTGTAACCACATCGTGTTTAGCAAAGTTACGTCCAAAGAAACCGTAGAGTTCTTTACTACCACTGTTCCAGTTACCGCCATGTACAAAAATAAGGACAGGGCGTTTGGTGTTGGCTTTTTTTCTTGGCGTAAAAATATTGAGGGTTGGGACAGTACCACCTGTATTTATCTGGAGTTCAGGGTTGTTGAGGTAAGGGAGGTTGGTGTGTTTTTTTGTGGCGCAGGAGGAGCATAAGAGAGAAAAGAGGACTATAGTAAGGAAGGTGCGCATTTGGTTAAAAAGGGGATTGATTATTTAGAATTTAGAGTTTGTAATATGGACGTTTTAGCAAGTAAATTAAATTATTAGTGAACAGTGAACAGTGAACAGTGAACAGTGAACAGTGAACAGT
>TARA_R100000935_G_scaffold54023_1_pt1 | contig 32027 bp, 33 predicted proteins | sample TARA_R100000935 | Tara Oceans TARA_R100000935 (sample SAMEA2621502) | marine metagenome | biome: marine biome (ENVO:00000447); feature: surface water layer (ENVO:00002042); material: "saline water (ENVO:00002010), including plankton (ENVO:xxxxxxxx)" | depth 5 m
GTTCAGGGCCAGCAGGTTGGTCTGGAAGGCGATCTCGTCGATCACCCCGATGATCTGGGTGATCTCCGCCGAGGACTTCTCGATGCCGCCCATGGCGATGATCGCCTGCTCGACCACCTTGCCGCCCTCACCGGCGCCGGATCGGGCGGTGGCGACTGCGGTGCGAGCATGGCTGGCGCCTTCGGCTGACTTGCGCACCGTGGCGGTGATTTCATCCAGAGCTGCAGCGGTTTCCTCGAGGCTGGCGGCCTGTTGCTCCGTGCGCCGGGCCAGATCGTCGGAGGCGCCGGCGATCTCATCGGCGCCGGAGGTGATCTGTGTGACATTGGCGCTGATGACGCCCATGGCGTCCTGCAGCTTGGCGACCGCGGCGTTGAAGTCGGCGCGCAGCTGCTCGTACTCGCTGGAGAAGGGCTGGTTGAGGCGCTGGGTCAGGTCCCCGTCCGACAGGCGCGAGAGGCCCGAGGCCAGGGCCTCGACGACGGCGGCCTGGGCGGCCTGGGCGGCGGCGCGTTCCTGTTCCACCTGATCGCGCATGGCGGCTTCCCGCTGGCTGCTCGCCTGCTGGGCTTCATTCAGGCTGGCCAGACGCCGCTGATTGTCCTGAAACACCCGCAGGCCCCGAACGATGGCGCCGAGTTCGTCGCTCCGCTCAAGCCGGTCGAGATCCTGCGCGGCGTTCCCCGAGGCCAGCGCCTCGGCGGCGCCTGCGATCCCGTCGATGGCCCGGCGCACCCCAAGGATGACCACCACCGACAGGCCGGCCACCGCCAGCAAGGTGACCAGGGAGCCGAGCATGAAGATCTGGCCCGCTAGCTGACCCCGGGCGGCGCTCTCGGCGGCCCGCTGTTCGGCGCCGGCCTGAATGGCGGCCGTCGCCTGCTCAAGCGTCTGGGTCATGCGGGCATAGTGTTCTTCGAAAGGCTGGACGAAGGCGACCGCAGTGCCGAAGTCCACCGCCATCATCGAGCCGACGACCTCGACCCCATCCCGATAGTCGGTGAGGTCCTGGGCGAGTTCGGTGAACCGCACCTGTTCGTCAGCCGGCAGGCGGGGTTTCAGCGCCTCAAGATCAGCCTTGATGGCGTCCACTTCGGTGAGCAGGGCGGTGAGCTCGGTGGACGAATCCGGGGCGGCGAAAGGATCGGCGGCGCCGGCCTGCCGGGTCAGCAACTGATAGATGTTGAGGTGCGCCACCGCCACACGGCGGGAGACCGCCGCCAGGTCCAGGCCGGCTTGCATGTCCTCCTCGACGATCCGGTCAAGCGCGCTGGCCTGCTGCTGCTGGCTGTAGAAGGCCCCGCCGGTGACCAGGGCCAGCATCACCACGGCGAAGAGCGGCGCGAGCGCCATCTTCACCACCAGGGACAGATCGGCGAAGCGAAGCGATTTCATCTCTGGTCTCCGGGGCGCCGCCAGCCTGGGGCGGCATACGGCGGTAGGCTTGTTCAGAAGAAGACTTGTTCAGAAGAAGACATATTCAGAAGAAGACGGGGGACCGCGCCCTGCTCGGCGCGGCCCCCCGGGGGCGGCCCCACCCTCGGGGGAGGGGGGAGGATGGGGCCGATAGCGATCACCAATCCTTGCTGAGCGTCATGAACACCCGGCGTTCGGCGGCCAGGCCGCTGGTCTGGCGCTGGGCGTCGTCCAGCAGGTTCTGCCCGCTGAGCGCCAGGGTCATCCCATAGGGAAGCTCGCGAGCGACACGGCCGGCAAAGGTCATGTGGCCGTCCACCGGCTGAAGCGCGGCGTTGTAATAGAGCGCCTTGTCGCCTTCGTAGCGGGCGAAGGTGTCCACCGACCATTGGTCGTTGGACCAGCCAATGTTCAGATTGGCCCTGTGCTCCGGGGTGGTGGCGGCGAAGGCGGCATAGCGGGTGGCGGCGTTGTAGCCGGCGTCAATGGACTCCTCCACGTCGGTGAAGACGTAGTTGGCGCTCCAGTGGAAGCCGTCAGCGTAGCGGCCCTCGGCGGTCAGTTCGACCCCCTTGAGTTCGGACTCACCGATATTGACGAAGGTGTAGACCGGCAGGCTGACCGGAGTCGCCGGCAGATCGGCCTGCGCCCCGTTGGGCTGGCCTTTCAGGTCCTCGCTCTTCTGGGCGAAGAGGCGGACCCCGACCTTGCCGCCGAACTGCGGCATGTCGCGGTCATAGGCCAGACCGACATTGGTCACCACGGTGGGCTCAAGGGTGGGATTGCCCCCGAAGGCGCCGCGGAAGGTCGGCGTCACCGCCACCAGCTGCAGGCCGCCCAGGTCCACCAGGGTCGGCAGCTGCACGCCCCGGGCATAAGTCGCCCGGAAGGTGTCGGCCGGGGTGGCGCTCCACACGGCGCCGAGATTGTAGGTCGTCTCCTCCAGGCTGCGGTCCCAGAGGCTGTTGCCCAGCGGCGGCAGGCCGGCGGGGAAAACCCCTTCACGCTTCAGCTCCAGGGAGTCGTAGCGGGCGGCGGCCGTCAGGGCCAGGGCGTCGTTGACCTGCCAGTTCCACATGCCCGAGACCGAAGCCACGTCATAGCTGATGGTCGCGCCGCGCACAGGCGCGGTGGGCATCTCGTTGTTGCGCTGCTCCACGCCCACCCGGAAGGTGTGCTTGGCGCCGACCTTAAAGAGGTTCTGCAGACTGAACACACGGATGGTGTTTTCGTACAGGGTCGGAACCGCGGCGATCTCGGTCTTGACCGTCAGGTCGTTCTGATAGGCCGAAGCCTGGATCAAGCCGAATTTCGAATCCCAGGCCAGGGTGCCCTTCACCGAGCGCGCCAGGTACTTGGCCGGCACATAAGCATAGGTTGAGATGATGTCGGTCTGCTGGGTGTTGGCGTAACCGCCTTCCACCCGCAGCTCGACGGTGTCGGCCAGCTGAGCGATGGCGTCGATGTTGGCCGTCACCCGCTCAGCATCGCGGAACAGGCGGTCAGCCGACCCGGTGTTGTTGTCCCACTCGTCCTGTTGCGAGCCGCCGGCGGTGAGCCGGGCGGAGACGCGGTCGCCGAGCTTGACCGTGTGACCCAGGGCCAGCTCGCCATAGCCGCCATTGCCGGCGCGGGCGGTGGCGAAGCCCTCGTCGTCGAACTTCGGATTGTAGGTGATGATGTTCACCACACCGGCCACGGCGTTGAAGCCGAACAGGGCCGAGTTGGGGCCTTTCACCACTTCGATCTGGCGGATCTCTTCCAGGCGGACCGGCAGGGTCGACCAGGCGGTGTAGCCATAGTGGTCGAGATAGGCCTGACGACCGTTGACCAGCACCAGCAGGCGAGCCGAGCGGGCCTGATTGTAGCCGCGAACGCCCACGTCGGCATGACCGGCGCTCCAGGCCTGGATGTCGACACCAGCCACGCGGGACAGGATGGTCGGCAGGTCGGTGGCGCCCGAGCGCCGGATCTCGTCGGCCGAGATGATGTCCATGTCGACCGGCGCCTGGCTGGCGCGTTGCGGCGAGCCAGTGGCGCTGGTGGTCACGGGCTCGTTGAACAGCTCCTCAAGCGAGCCGTAATCGATGGATTGGGCGCTGGCCGGCAGGGCGGCGGCGAGCGCGAGGCCGGCGGCGGCGCCGGCGAACAGGAAGGATTTAGACATGTGCAATGGCTCCTGGCGTCGCGCCGGCTCAGACTTCTTTGATCATCATGCGGAAGGCGGCCTTGAAGGCGGCGCCTACGGCCGAGGCCGTCGCACGATTGACGATGATTTCGACCTTGGGCTCGGTCGCCACAGCCATGACGCAGGCGCCGGAATTGGCGCAGGCGGCGTCGGAGGAGATGGTGATGATCTTCTTGCCCTTGGCGGCGGCGCCGACCGCGGCGTAGTTGACGCCCTTGGTCACGAAAAGCACCTGGGCGTTGGAGCCAGCGACCGCGCCGGCCTCGACGGCCGTGCCGACCAGCTTGACGGCGCCGGCGTCATAGCCCGCGCCGATCGCGGCCATGACTTCATTTTTTTCGGCGACAGAAGCCGGCTTGGACGGGTCGAAGACGACCCCCATGCGCGTGGTTCCGGTTGGGCCGCCTTCAAGGAAGGTCAGGGCGCGTCCTGCGACCTGCAGGTTCTTTGTGGCGTCGGCGTGGGCCACGGCTGGCAGGGCCAGCGCGGCGGCGCACAAAACAGCGAACGCTGGCTTGGCGTAGCGTGTGAACATGAATGATCCCCTCACCCGCTTTCTTGCGGGTCTGAATGGCCGGATAACGGCGCCAGAGAGGCAAACAGAACCTTAATCGGTCAGGAAGAGGTCAGGACAAACACCCGGCAACACGCTGGGTTTATACAGAACATTCCATGTTAAATGGCGTATATATGGATCTGTTATGCTTCCCTCTTGGCCTTATTAGCCACGCGATTCGAATTATAAGTGGAAAAATAGTTGAATTTGAAGCGGCAATAAAACAATCGTTTATCTATGTTTGGCGATCTTCGGGCAAAAATGACGCTGATATATTGATCTGCGTTAGTAGGGAGCCTGTCGTGGTGTTGGATTGTGCTGGGGCATAAGACGGAATGTCGCAGCCTCCGGCGTGATTGTCGCACCCCGCGTCGCAACCAGCTTCAGGTTGCGGCGCAGCATTATCTGCCCGGCATACTTGTTCGATTTCGTGCGCCTGGGTTCAGAGAGGAGAGCCTCGCGGCCGCCCGCCGAGTGAGGGCTTGGTGAGCGCGGCCATTCTGCCCTATGAACCTGCCCACCTGTGGAGCCGACATTATGACCACCGACACGCCCCCCGACCGCCTCGCCACCAATCCTGACAGCCCGCACTATGATGAGGCCGTCCTGGCGCGGGGCGTCGGCGTCCGCTTCAAGGGCGTAGATAAGAACAATGTGGACGAGTACTGCGTCAGCGAAGGCTGGGTGCGCCTGGCTGTGGGTAAAACCCTGGACCGCAAGGGCAACCCCGTGACGGTCAAGCTGCAGGGCGAGGTCGAGCCCTATTTCCGCGACGTCGCGGAGTAGGGTTTCCCTTCACTCAAGGCCCCTCTGCTGAGCCGGCTCGCTCCACTCGGACCAGCTGACCGCCCAAACCTGACCCGACAGCAAGTCGCCGCTCCGAAGTGACAGCTCAGGCCGTATTGGGGCGGCGTGCTCAATGGTGTTATCGTTCAGCCCCTGAGCAAGAGGTCTGGAACTGGTGTCACTCGCCGTCGCATTCGCCCTCGCCCTCCTCGCCCAGGAGGGGCAGGCCACCCTGCAGTCTTGCGTCTTCGAGGCGGAGGGCTGGGTATGCCGCTACCGGGTTCCGGAGGCCATCTATCGTCCCGAGGCGCCGGCGCAGCCCCCGGCGCAAGCCCCTGAACCCGCGAGAGACGCCGCCGCCGCGCCCGCCCCGGACCGGGAAGCCATCCGCCGGGCCCGGCTGATCAGTCGCTGCGCCGATGCAAGCTGGCTGTCCCTGTGCACACCAGACGACCGCCGCGAGGCCAAGGCCTTGAAGGCTCAGGCCGAGGCCAAGGCGGCCCTGCGGCTGGAAGTGACCACCCTGGCGGCCAAGGACCAGTGCCCAGAGGCTATCCGGGTCGCCCTGGAAGGCGGCGATCTGGATCTGGCCCGCGAAATCCGCGCCTTCTGCGCGCCGATGGACTGAGGCTCCGGCTGTCCGCGCCAAGCCCTTCGCCGGCGGGCGTCCGCAAAGCCTCGTTCCCGCCCGTGGTCGATGAGCACACCCGGGTGCTGATCCTGGGCAGCCTGCCCGGCGACGTCTCCCTGGCTCGGGCTCAGTATTACGCCCATCCCCGCAACCAGTTCTGGCGGCTGCTGGCCGCCGTCTCCGGTCAGGATATGCCTCAGTCCTATGAGGCCAGACTGGGCGCCCTTCGCGCCCTGGGCGTCGGCCTCTGGGACGTGGTCGGCTCCGCGGAACGGAACGGCAGTCTGGACGGGGCCATTCGCCTGGCGCGGGCCAATCCCCTGGCGGAGCTGGTCGACACCCTGCCCCGCCTGGACGTCGTGGCCTTCAATGGCGGGCGGGCCGGCAAGATGGGCGCCCCAGCCCTGGCCGATCGGCCAGGATTGGATCTCCTGGCCCTCCCGTCCAGCAGTCCAGCCTACACCCTGGCGTTCGAGCGGAAGCTGGACCGATGGCGGGCCCTCCAGCCCTACCTGCCGCAGAACCGTTAGGCGCAAGGGTTCAAAGAAAAGCGCCGCCGCCCCAGGGGCGACGGCGCTTTCAGTCCGGGCTGATCTGCAGCTTGGAAGATCAGGGACGAGCGACTGGCCCGCAGACGCGGCCATCCGGGCAGGGCGCGATATGAACCTGCGGCGGCTCCACGGTGACCTGCGAAGGCTTCACCCGAACATCGGGGGCGTGCAGGTAGATCTGGGCCGGCGCGACGCGGATCGGCGGGGCTTCCACATAGATGGGCGGGCCCTGGATATCGATGCGGCCCGAGGGCACATAGACCGGCTGGGAATAGATCCGCACCGCCGGCCCGCCCGTATGGCGGACATTCCACGGCGTGCCCGGATGATAGAACACATGCTCTTGCGGGCAGTAGCAGTCAGAATGACCCGGATGTCCCGGATGGGTCGGCGGGCAGGTCTGATAAGAGGGCTGAGCTGCGGTCGGATGATACTGCGCGCTGGCCGCGCCGGCCGAGGCCAGGATCGCGATCACCGCCACTGACGCTGTCTTGAGCATATTAACCATCCCCAGTTGAGTCTATCCAAGGGCTGGCGAACGGCCATCAGCCCCCTACGCTGATCCTTCACTGTTAGGGCGGAATGGGTGGCCTGACAAGTTTCCGTTAACCATAGTTCTGTGAAAGGTTAACGTGCCCACCGACCTTTGGTCGGCCCGTTTCGCTTGCGAGGCGAGTACTTAGCCCCCTCCATTCAACTATGGCGCGATGTCAGCGGCCGGGGATCCGCCCGCTTATGGCGACCATGGCGGCGCACGCCGATGCCAGGGGCCCGATCACAGCCATTTCTAGTCCCAGAACCGCCACCAGGGGCGGAGAAAGGGAAGCAGCCATGCTGAACAGAATGTGGAGGGTCACCAGCGCCCTCATGCTGGCCTTCGCCCTCGACTGACGCCCACCGGCGTCATCCTCCCCGAAACCTGGCGCCGCGGAGACCGTCTCCGCGGCGCGCTCGTTTTGCCGCCCGACCTATCGCCCTGCGTCGCGAACCTCGCTCAAACCTGCATGACTTGCGCCCGTTTCATCCGATAACCGGTTTCCACTTATCGGAACGCGCTCTAGAAGGCGGCCATGACCGCTACGCCCGCGAAATCCCTGGCCGACACGGCCGCCGAGTTCGGCCTCAAGGCCGAGGAATATGACCTGATCCTCAAGCGCCTGAACCGCGAGCCGAACCTCGTGGAACTGGGCGTCTTTTCGGTCATGTGGAGCGAGCACTGCTCCTACAAGTCGAGCCGCAAGCACCTGGGCAAATTCCCGACCAAGGGCCCGCGAGTGATCCAGGGGCCCGGCGAGAACGCCGGCGTCGTGGACATCGGCGACGGTCAGGCCTGCGTCTTCAAGATGGAGAGCCACAACCACCCCTCCTATATCGAGCCCTATCAGGGCGCGGCCACAGGCGTGGGCGGGATCATGCGCGACGTCTTCACCATGGGCGCGCGGCCCGTGGCCCTGCTGAACGCCCTGCGGTTCGGCGATCCGTCGCACCCGAAGACCAAGCGTCTTGTCTCAGGCGTGGTCGCCGGCATTGGCGGCTATGGCAACTGCGTCGGCGTGCCCACCGTGGCCGGCGAGACCAATTTCCACCGCGGCTATGACGGCAACATCCTGGTCAACGCCATGTGCGTAGGCCTGGCCGACGCCGACAAGATCTTCTATTCCGCCGCCCCTGGCCCTGGCCTGCCCGTGGTCTATTTCGGCTCCAAGACTGGCCGCGACGGCATCCATGGCGCCACCATGGCCTCGGCCGAGTTCGACGACGCTTCCGACGAGAAGCGCCCCACGGTCCAGGTCGGCGACCCCTTCGCCGAGAAGCTGCTGATCGAAGCGACGCTGGAGCTGATGGCCTCGGGCGCCGTGGCCGCGATCCAGGACATGGGCGCGGCCGGCCTCACCTCGTCCTCGGTGGAGATGGCCGGTAAGGGCGGGGTCGGCATCGAGCTCGACCTGGACGCCGTGCCCCAGCGCGAAGAGGGCATGAGCGCCTATGAGATGATGCTGTCGGAGAGCCAGGAGCGGATGCTGGCCATCCTCAAGCCCGGCCGCGAGGCCGACGGCCAGCGCATCTTCGAGAAGTGGGGCCTGGACGCCGCCACCATCGGCCAAACCACCGATACCGGCCGCATCGTGCTGAAGCATCAGGGCCAGGTGGTCTGCGACCTGCCGCTGGCGCCCCTGTCGGACGACGCGCCCCTGTATGACCGCCCTTGGGTCGCCCCGGCGGCTCAGCCGCACCTCGCCCCCGCCGATGTGCCCGCTCCGGAAGACTATGCCGCAGCCGTCCGTCAGCTGATGGGCAGCCCGGACATGGCGTCGAAGCGCTGGATCTGGGAGCAGTACGACCGCCACGTCATGGCCGACACGGTGGAGGATTCCGCCACCGGCGCCGACGCCGGCGTCGTGCGGGTGCACGGGACCAAGAAGGCTCTGGCCGTCACCTCCGACTGCACGCCGCGCTATGTGCTGAACGACCCCTTTGAAGGGGGCAAACAGGCCGTGGCGGAGGCCTGGCGCAATCTGACGGCGGTCGGCGCGACGCCCATCGCCATCACCGACAACCTCAACTTCGGCAACCCCGAACGCCCCGAGATCATGGGCCAGATCGTCCGCGCCATCGAGGGCATGGCGCTGGCCTGCCGCGAGCTCGACTTCCCAGTCGTGAGCGGCAATGTCTCGCTCTACAACGAGACCAATGGCCAGGCCATTCCGCCGACGCCCACCGTCGGCGCTGTCGGCCTGATCGCCGACTATGACCGCCGCGCCGATTTCGCCAGCCTCAAGCCTGGCGACGCCCTGGTCCTGCTGGGCGACACCCGTGGCGCGCTGGGCGCCAGCATGTATCTGCGCGAGATTCTCGGCCGCGAAGACGGCGCCCCGCCGCCGGTGGACCTGGCCCAGGAGCGCAAGACCGGCGATTTCGTCCGCGACCTGATCAAGGGCGAGCAGATCACCGTCGTCCATGACCTGTCGGACGGGGGCCTTGTGGCTGCGGCGGCCGAGATGGCTTTGGCTTCCGGGGTCGGAGTGGCGCTCACCCTGGAGGGCGCTCTGCCGGCCCACGCCGAACTGTTCGGCGAAGACCAGGCCCGCTACCTCGTGGCGGTGGTCGAGGCCGAGCCCATTCTGGCGGCCGCCCGCGCCGCTGGCGTGCCGGCCCGGCGGGTCGGCGAGGCTGGCGGCGAGGCCCTGGCGGTCCGCGATCTCTTCGATCTGCCGCTTTCGCAACTTCGCGATGCATACGAAGGGTGGATGCCGGCGTACATGGGGTAGGCGGAGACACTGGTCGGCCGCCGCGTTAAAGGTCGCCATGCCCCATAGCCTCCCCCGCCTCGCCGCCCCCGCCCTCCTGCTCGCCCTGGCCGCCTGCGCCGGCGCCCCACAGCAGGGCGAGTTCCTCTCCTCCTATGAGGGGCTCGCGCCCCGCACCGACATGGTGCGCGCCGGGGCGCTGGACCGGACAGACGCCAATGCCCTTGCGGGAGTCACGGCGGTGCGCATCGAGCCCACCGTCTTCGCCCCTCGGGCCGAGGCCAAGGCCTGGATGACGCCGGCCGAGCAGACGGCCCTGCTGCGGGAAGTGGACGCCCAGCTCTGCTTCGAGCTTTCCGAACGCTTCGAGATCGCAGCGACCGCCGCGCCTCAGGTTCCGCGGGTGCGCGCCGCAGTGACCGAAGTCGTACCCACCGGCCGCGCCGGCTCGGCGGCTTCGGCGGCGGCCGGCTTCTTCATCCCCGGCCCGATTGGCGTGCGGGTGCCTGGCGCCCTGGGCGGCCTGGGCGCGGAAGCCGAGATGCTGGACCCCCAGGGCCAACAGGTGGCCGCCATCGTTTGGCGCCGCACCGCTACGGCGATCGGCACTGACAACCCCTCCCTCAGCCGCATCGGCGACGCCCTGCAGTTCGTCGAGCCCTTCGCAGACGCCGCGGCCGCGGCCATGACGCCCGAAGACCACACCGCGCGTAGCATCACCGCCGAGACCGATCCCTGCCGGGAATTCGGCGCCCGCTTCCGGGTCGAGGGGCTCGGCGCCCGGTTCATCACGGGTCTCTATGTGCCTGAGGCGAGCGCCGCCCGCCCCGCTCAGGCCCAGCCTGAGCCTGAACCGGCCGCGCCGCGGTGACAGACGTGCGCGCGCCGACGCCAGCGTCGGCCAAGCCTGGCCTGACCGTCTGGTACGACGGCGCCTGCCCACTCTGCGCCCGAGAGGTCGCCCTCATGCGCAGGCTCGATGAGACAGGGCAGGTGAACTTCATCGACCTGGAGACCACCATAGATACGCCGTTGCCCCGGCAGGCGATGCTCGAGCGTTTCCATGTGACCGCCCCCGACGGCTCGATGCAGTCAGGCGCGGCAGCCTTCACCGCGCTCTGGGGGGCAGTTGCCGGCGACGCGGCCCTTGGGACGGCTGGCCTCCTGGCCGCCCCTGCTGGCGATGCTGGAACGCGCCTACGGTCTCTTTCTCCGTATTCGCCCCCGTCTGCAGGCCGTGGTGCGCCGCTGGGACGCCCGCCGCCAGGAACCCCGGCGATGAGAGACCCACGCCCCATCCCCCGCCCCGCCCTGCTGCTGGGGGCCGCCGGCGTGATCCCCTTCGCCGCCCTCGCCGTCCTGATGGTCATAGGCGGCGCCGGCCTGCTGGCGCCTGAGCAGGCCGAACGGATCCTGCGGCTCTATGCGGCTTTGATCCTGTCCTTCATGGGCGGGGCCCAGTGGGGTCTGGCGTCGGCCAGCGCCCGCGGACCCTCGGCCCGGGCCCTGGCGGTCAGCGTTCTGCCGGCCCTGTTCGCCTGGGCGGCCTTCCTGGTCCCCAGCCGTCCTGGTCTGCTGGCCCTGGCGGCGGCCTTCCTGGCCCTGATGCTCTACGACCTCTGGACCGTCGCGCGCGGCGAGGCACCCGCTTGGTATGGCCGCCTGCGTATCGGGCTGACCCTGGCCGTCATCGCGAGCCTTGGGGCGGCGAGCCTGGCCACCCTGAAAGTCTGAGACCGGCTGCGTCCGTCGCCCAAGCTGGACCGTATCTGCGAGGAGCACTCAGCAGAAGGTTTGGATCGTCATGCATTCCTCGACCTTGGTTTCTCTCGCCGAAATGGCTGCGCGGCAATCGCGCCTCCTGAAGCGCGACGGCGCCGTCCAGGACGCCCGGGATCTGGCGGTCCGGGCCCTGGCCCTGCTCTGGCTGGCCGAGCCTCAGCCCGTGCCGATCCCCGTGCGCAACCGCCTCCCGTCTCAGCACCGCTGACCCCGCCCGATGCCGCGACCATCGCCGACGGTGATGGCCGCGGCCAAGGCGACCGGCTAACATCGCCCTTCGTCATCACGATGGAAGGGCTCAACCGCATGGCCGGTCTGAAGGACAAGCGCGGCTTCATCGACAAGGACCGCCTGGACCTGTCGGAGCGCAAAGCCGTGGAATACTGGATGAAGCGCTGGGGGGTCACCCGCGACCAGATCACGGCGGCCCATCGAAAGGTCGGCCGAATGACGAAGGATATCGCGGCCGAACTGGGCAAACGCCGTTAGGCATTTTTCACCTCGGTGAGGGCCAGCGCCAATCCCCCATCGCCGCCCGAAGCTTGAGCTTAACAGCCACATATAGCTCAGCTTTTTGCATGACATCGGCATGACATCGGTTTCCCAGGCTGTGGCTTTTTCGCCTCAGGGGAGCCTGAATGTTGCGATTTACTGCCGCAATTCCTTAGGATTCGAGGCCGCCTGGGGTCCGCCCAGGGTGCAGCGACAGAACTTCCATGGTCGAAAACGTGCAAACCCACATTTTTCGGGACGCACCGATGCCGACCAAGCCCCGCCTTCTCGCCACCTCCCTGCTCACCAGCGCCGCGGCCCTTGCGGCCCTGGCCGCGCCACAGATCGCCGCAGCCCAGACGGTGGCCCCCCAGGATGAACCCGTCGCCGTCGAGGAACTGGTGGTCACCGGCTCGCGCATCCGGCTGCAGGACTTTGTCGCCCCGAACCCGGTGAGCACCCTGACGGGCGAGGCCATCGAACGCTCGGGCGTCACCAACGTCACCGACCTGATGGAGAACTTCCCGGCCCTGGTCGGCTCCACCGACACCCAGGCCCTCTCCAACGCCGCGGACCGCGGCAGTGTCGGCCTCAACCTGCTGAACCTGCGCAACCTGGGGACCAAGCGCACCCTGGTTCTGGTGGACGGACGCCGGCATGTGGCCGGTCAGCCGGGCTCGGCGGCGGTCGACACCAACACGATTCCCGTAGCCCTGATCGACCGGGTCGAGGTCCTGACCGGCGGCGCCTCGGCCATCTATGGCGCCGATGGCGTTTCGGGCGTAGTCAACTTCATCACCAAGCGCAACTTCGACGGGTTCGATGTGCGCACCCAGTATGGCTGGTCGGATCTGGGCGGCGGCGAGGAGAGCTTCATCAGCGCCCTCGGCGGCCGGAACTTCATGGACGGCCGGGCCAACCTCACCGTCGGCCTGGAGTACTCTAACCGCGACGCCCTTGATCCCCGCGACCGCGACTTCGCCGGCCCTGGCCAACGCGAAACCCTGGTCAACAATCCGGCGGACTATCCGGGCGAGAACCCCGGCGTCGACCGCGCCGCCTGGGGGGATACTGACCTCGTCTTCGCCCGTGATGGCCGCTACATCGACACCGCGCTCGGCGGCGGCGTCTATACCCGCGCCGGCTTCGACCCGAACACCCTCTCAGGCGTCAGCTTCGTCGGCGACGGCCGTCCCTGGCAGGACGGCCTCTATACCGGCGGCTTTTCCATGCTGGGCGGCTCGGGCACGCCGCTGGACCTCTTCCAGACCGAGCTGATCCCCGGCCTTGAGCGCTGGACCGGCTATGTGGGCGGCATGTTCGAGATCACGCCGGACCATCGGGTGTTCGCCGACTTCAAGTACAACAACGCCAAGACCGACTTCCGCTCTCAGCCGACCTTCGACTACGGAATCTTCGTTCCGATCGATAACCCCTACATGCCCGCCTCCATCCGCGCCGACGCCCTGGCGCCGGGCGGCACGGCGGCGGCCGGCGCCTGGCTGCCCGCGCCCGGCGTCCTGGTGGCCCGGGACAATTTCGATCTCGGCGAGGTCCGCCGGGAGATCGAGCGCGAGACCTTCCGCGGGGTGATCGGCTTCGAAGGCGATCTGTCCTCGGCGGTGGCCTACAATGTCTCCTACACCTACGGCCAAACCAAGGAATCCAACAGCGAACTGAACAACCGCAACAATCTGCGCTGGTTCGCCGCCATCGACGCCGTGCGCGATCCAAGCTCCGGCGAGATCGTCTGCCGCTCGACCCTGGACCCGTCTGCGGTTCCGGCCGGCGACCTGTTCGGGACCACGGTCGACCCCGATGTCTGGAACAGCCTCTATGTGGGGGGCGGCCAGGCCGGCGGCTGCGTCCCGATCAACATCTTCGGCGAAGGCGGCATCTCGCCTGAGGCCCAGGCCTGGATCAACGACGTCGCCACCTCTGAGGCCAAGATCGAGCAGGAGGTGCTCAGCGCCTACATCACCGGCGATTCCTCCCTGGCCTTCAGCCTGCCGGCCGGCCCGATCGGTTTCGTGCTCGGGACCGAGTACCGCAAGGAAAAGAGCCGCGAGACGCCTGACGAGGATGTGCTGCTGGGCGCCGAGCTTGGCTACAACATCACCTGGCTCGGCCAGGGGGTCGCCGAGAACGGCCAGTTCGAGGTCCATGAGCTGTTCGGCGAGCTGGCCGTCCCCATCGTGCGGGACCTGCCGTTCGTGGACTCGCTTGACCTCAACCTCGCCTACCGGTTCTCCGACTATTCGACGATCGGGACCACCGACACCTGGAACATCGGCGCCCAGTGGCGGGTGAGCGAAGACCTGATGGTGCGTGGCAGCCGCGCGCGCGCGGTCCGGGCCCCGAACATCAGCGAGCTGTTCCTGCCCCAGACCCAGACCTTCCGCACCATCGACGACCCCTGTGAAAGCGACAATGTGCGGGCCGGCTCGGAATTCCGGGTCGCCAACTGCACCGCCGATCTGGGCTTCGATCCGACGCAGGTGGAGTTCATCAACACCACCTCTTCCTCGGTGGAAGGCGTCGTCGGCGGCAACCGGGACCTGAAGGCCGAAACCGGCGACACCCAGACCCTGGGCCTGGTCTTCACCCCGCGCTTTGCGCCGGGCCTGTCCATGTCGCTGGACTATTACCGGATCACGCTGAGCGACGCGGTGAACCTGTTCACCGCCAACACCATCATCGAGAGCTGCTACGACCTGGAACAGCCCAACGACTTCTGCGGCCTGTTCACCCGCGATCCGGGGACCCAGTTCGTGGACTCCTTCCAGGAGTACTCGGTCAACGTCTCGTCCTACGAAACGGCCGGCTTCGACTTCTCCATGCAGTACCTGCTGAACCCGGCCGACTTCGGGGTCATGCGCGATGTGGGGACCTTCCAGTTCAACCTGACGGCCAACCGGCTCACCAAGCTGGAGTTCGTCGAGATCGACGGGGCCGAGGCCTCCAGCGAGCTCGGCTATGCCGGCGCGCCCAAGTGGCAGGCGAACTTCGACGTCGCCTGGGCCTGGAACGACCTCTTGGTGAACTACGGCTTCAACTGGTTCGACGAGACCAAGCGCTTCACCGACGAGCGGCGCGCGGCCAACCCGAACTATGTGCCGGACGGCTACTGGACCTGGTCCCCGCGGGAGACCCACGACATCCAGGTGCAGTACACCTTCCAGGATCGCCATCAGGCCTATGCCGGCGTGAACAACTTCACCAACCAGCTGCCCGACCGCGGCTCTACCGGGACGGCCTCCACCGGGGCCGCAGCCTTCATCGAGGGCGCCTCGCCGGTGGGTCCCATGGGCCGCTACTTCTATGTGGGCCTGAAGAGCAGCTTCTAGGCGCTCATGCCTGCGGGGCGAGGGAGGGCGGTCGCATGCGGCCGCCCTTTTCCGTTGCAAGGCCAGCCTGGCGCCGTCTCCGCCAGACCATGCTAGGCTCGCCCCAGACTCAATTCCCTCTCCGAGAGAGCCTGACCTCCCATGGATCGCAGAACCTTCCTCTTCTCCGCAGCGGCGGCCACGGCCCTGGCGACCGGCGCTCGCGCCCAGGCGCTTGGCCCGCAGGACCAGCGCATGCGGGCTCTGTTCGACCAGATGTTCGAGGACATGCTGGACCACTCGCCGCAGAGCGTGACGCGGCTTGGCCTGCACCAGGGCGCGCGGATGGCGGCCAAGTCCCAGCTCAATGGCGCCTCCATCGCTGACCTGGCCGCGGACAAGGCCCGAACGGCCCGCAATCTCGAACGGCTCAAGGCCCTTGATCCAGCCGCCCTCAGCCCGTCGGAGGTCCCGCACTATGAGGCGGTGCTGTTCACCCTCAGCGCCGATGCGGAAGCCAACAGCCGTTACGCCTATGGGGACGCCGGCGCGGGCGATCCCTATGTGATCTCCCAGCTGAACGGCGCCTATCGCTCGGTCCCGGACTTCCTCGGCACCCAGCACGGGATCGAGACCCAGGCCGACGCCGAGGCCTATCTCGCCCGCCTCACCCAGTTCGCCGAGGTCATGGACCAGGAGACCGAGCGCAGCCGCCGGGATGCGGCCCTTGGCGTCATCCCGCCCGACTTCGCCCTGGAGCGGGCGCTGACCCAGATGGAAGGGCTGAAGGGCGATCCGGCCGCCTCGCCCCTGGTCACGTCCGTCGCCGACCGCGCCCAGGCCAAGGGGATCGAGGGCGACTATGCCGCCCAGGCCAGCGCCATCTATCTGGAGAAGGTCTTCCCGGCCCTCGACCGGCAGATCGCCTGGGTCCGGTCCCTGCAGCCCCAGGCCGTCCACGACGCCGGCTGCTGGCGCCTGCCCGACGGCGAGGCCTATTATCGCGACGCCCTGAAGAGCTCGACCACCACGACGCTGACCCCTGACGAGATCCACGAGCTGGGTTGGGAGCAGGCCAAGGCCCTGTCGGCCCGGGCCGAGACGATCCTGCAGGGCGAGGGCCTGACCCAGGGCTCGGTGGGCGAGCGGATCCAGGCGCTCTTCAAGGACCCCAAATACCTCTACGCCGATACCGACGAAGCCAAGGAGCAGCTGATCGCCGACCTGAACGCCCAGGTCCGCGAGATCACCCCGCGCCTGCCCCAGGCCTTCGGCGCCCTGCCCCAGGCCGCCGTCGAGATCCGCCGGGTGCCCAAGTTCATCGAGGCCGGCGCGCCGGGCGGCTACTATAACCGGCCTGCGCTCGATGGCTCGCGGCCCGGCATCTACTGGATCAATCTGCGGGATTCCGCCGAGAACCCCAGCTGGACGCTCAAGACGCTCACCTATCACGAGGCCATTCCCGGCCACCATCTGCAGCGCTCCCTGCAGCAGGAGGCCGACCTGCCGATGCTGCGCAAAATCGCCGGCTTCTCGCCCTACAGCGAAGGCTGGGCGCTCTATTCCGAGCAGCTGGCCCTGGAGATGGGCATGTACGAGAACGACCCCCTGGGCGAACTCGGCCAGATCCAGGCCTCCCTGTTCCGCGCCGCCCGCCTGGTGGTCGACACCGGCATGCACGCCAAGCGCTGGAGCCGCGAAAAGGCCATCGAGACCATGACCAGCATCGATGGCAGCCCCACCAGCTCGGCGGCCACCGAGATCGAACGCTACAGTGTCTGGCCCGGTCAGGCCTGCAGCTACATGGTCGGCAAGCTCACCTGGCTGCGCCTTCGGGCGAAGGCCCAGACGGCGCTCGGCGACCGCTTCGCCCTGCCCGCCTTCCACGACGCCACCCTGCTGTCAGGCGCCATGCCGCTCACCGTTCTGGAGAGCGTGGTGGACCGGCACATCGCCGCCCGCCGGGCCTAAAGCGGCTCCGTCTCCGTCGCCCGGCGCAGCAGATCCAGCGCCGCGGCGGCGAAGGCTTCCATATTGGCCTGCCGGTCATCTGACCCTGTGCGCAGGGTGGTGACCAGCTCAACCGGGCCGGACAGCGCAATGCAGGTGTGGCCGGCGGGATCGCCATAGCCGTTGCCGGTGGGGCCGGCCGCGCCGGTCTCCGACAGGCCCCAGTCGGCGCCAAACCGCTCGCGCACCGTGCGGGCCAGCAGCAGCGCATAGGGCTCAGAGGCCGAACGCATGCCGGCCACCGCCTCCCGGGGGATCTCCAGCAGGCTCATGCGGGCCTTGCCCGTATAGACCACCGCCCCGCCGAGATAGTAGGCCGAGGCGCCGGGCACCGCGAGCAGGGCCGCCGAGATCAGGCCTCCGGACGAGCTTTCGGCCACAGCCACCTTCTGGCCCCGCGCCTTCAGGGCCTCGCCCACCTGCGCCGCCAGTTCCCCCAGATCGCTCATGCCTGTTTCACTCCCGTTTCTGCGCCCAGCCTAGCAGGCCAGGACAACGAACGTCTTGGCCGGCGGCGCTCTGCGGCCCATGATGGCGCCAATTAAAAGCGCCGCGATTTTCGGGAGGATTATTTCGTATGGACGCCCAATCACAATGGACCGGCCTGGACGCCACGCGTCTGGACCGCATCGCCGACCACCTGCAACGCAACTATATCGAGCCGCAGAAGATCGCCGGCTGCCAGGTGCAGGTCGCCCGCCACGGCCATATCGCCTATGAAAAGGCCTTCGGCTCCATGGATCTGGAGCGGAACAAGCCGATGCGCGACGACGCCATCTTCCGCATCTATTCCATGACCAAGCCGATCACCTCGGTGGCGCTCATGACCCTGTATGAAAAGGGTTATTTCCAGCTCACCGACCCGGTCAGCCGGTTCGTGCCGTCGTGGCGCAACCACCGGGTCTGGGTGTCCGGCGAGGGTGACGACATGGTCACCGAGGCGCCCCACCGGCCGGTGAACTTCCGCGACGTCCTGACCCATACCGGCGGCTTCACCTATGGCGGCGGCCTGCCGGGCGTGGGCGAGCAGCATCCGGTGGACCGAATCTATCGCGGCCTGAAGGTGCGCTCCGTCGGCGGCGCCGACTCCATGCACGAGTTCATGGACAAGCTGGCCCAGGTGCCCCTGCTCTACCAGCCCGGCACGCGCTGGATGTACTCGCTGTCCACCGACATCTGCGGCGCGCTGGTGGAGATCATCTCCGGCAAGCCCTTCGACCAGTACCTCAAGGAAGAGATCTTCGAGCCGCTGGGCATGGTCGACACCGCCTTCCACGTGAGCCCCGACAAGGTGGAGCGGTTCTGCGCCAACTATCAGCGCGGCCCCGACAAGAAGCTGAAGCTGATCGATGATCCGGGCGGCGACAGCCAGTTCGTGCGCGAGCCCGGCTTCAAGTCCGGCGGCGGCGGCCTGACCGGCACCGTGGCCGACTATGGCCGCTTCACGGAGATGCTGCGCCGGGGCGGCGAGCTGGACGGCCACCGCATCCTGGGTCCCCGCACCCTGGAAATGATGCACATGAACCACCTGCCCGGCGGCCAGGACCTGACCCAGCTGGCCATCGGCGCCTTCTCCGAGACCGCCAATGAGGGCGTGGGCTTTGGCCTGGGCTTCGCGTCGACCATGGGCCAGGTGGAGACCGCGTCCCTCGGCGTCGGCGACTATTACTGGGGGGGCGCGGCCTCGACCATCTTCTGGGTCGATCCCGAGGAAGACCTGACGCTGGTCTTCATGACCCAGCTGATGCCGTCCGGCACCTTCAACTTCCGCGGCCAGCTCAAGGCCCTGATCTACTCGGCCATCACCGACTAAGGCCAAGGCCGGCCCGGGCGCTCAACGCGTCCGGGCCGTGCGCTTGTTTGAGCGAGCCTAGGCCGCTGCGGCCAGGGCGTCGCGGACCTCGCTCACGATCTCCAGGGAGCGGACGCGCTTGGCCTGGTCGAAGATCTGGGCGGTGACGATGATCTCGTCGGGACGGTGCTCGGCCACGAACCGTTCAAGCCCGTTGCGCACCGTCTCTGGACCGCCGACCACAGCCTTGGAGAGCGGCGAGCCCGCCGCCACCGTGCCGGCCAGCGCGCCGTCTGCATCCTCGATCGGCGGCGGCAGGGGCCCGGGCCGGCCCCGGTGCAGGTTCACAAAGGCCTGCTGCAGCGAGGTGAACAGATACTTCGCCTCAGCGTCGGTTTCCGCCGCCACAAGGTTCAGCGCCAGCATCAGGCGCGGCTGATCCCCCGGCTTCGAGGGCCGGAACTGCTGGCGGTAGATCTGCGCGGCCTGGTCCATCATGGCCGGCGCGAAGTGGGAGGCAAACGCGTAGGGCAGGCCCAGCGCCGCGGCCAGCTGCGCCCCATAGAGGCTGGACCCCAGCACCCAGACCGGCACCTTGGAGCCGACGCCGGGGACGGCGCGCACCGTCTGGCCCGGCTGCGCGTCGTCCAGCAGGGCCATCAGCTCCATCACATCCTGCGGGAACTGGTCGACGCCGCCGGCCAGATTGCGCCGCAGGGCCCGGGCGGTGACCTGGTCGGTCCCCGGCGCGCGGCCGACGCCGAGATCGATCCGGCCCGGATAGAGGGCCTCCAGTGTGCCGAACTGCTCGGCGATGATCAGCGGCGCATGATTGGGCAGCATGACGCCGCCGGCTCCGAGCCGGATGGTCGAGGTCCCCTCCCCCACATAGGCGAGCGCCACGGCGGTGGCGGCGCTGGCGATGCCGGTCATGTTGTGATGCTCGGCCATCCAGTAGCGCGCAAACCCCAGCCGCTCGGCGGCGCGGGCCAGATTACGGCTGTCACGGAGCGACTGGCCAGGGCTACCGCCCTGCACGATGGGCGAAAGGTCGAGAACTGAGAGCGGGATCATGCAGGGGGATATAGGGGGCAGGTAGGCGAATTGCTCGGGGGTGGGCGAAGCACGACTGGCCGCCATTTGCGAGAACGCGGCCACTCAACCTGCGATATGACCGGCCGCCTCTTCCGGGGTCAGCTGTGTCAGGTCGAGTGACGGGTGCTGGGAACCTTCGAATTGCACAAGCTTGCGCCCAACTCTTCCGTCCGCATTGGCAGGGTGCAACACCTCGCGCCAGTGGTCCGCTCAGCAGATGCAATCCGACTCCGATGCTCATTCGGACAACAGGTCAAGCATGCCCCAAGCAGGGTCGTGCCCCGCCGCTATCGAAACGTCTCCACCAGTTTGGGCGCGATGTCGCGTCGCTGGTGAGTGGAGAGAAGGCGTCCATGCGATCTCAGCTATAGCCTGAACGCCGCCACTGTCATGTACGGCCCCGACCTGTTTGCAGAGCCAATGAAGTGCGCCGCAACGAGTTGGACGTTGGCTGACGTGGCGAAATCGGACAGCACACGATGCGGATCGGTGGAAAAATCCAAGCCGAAGTCTAGACTTTCGTTGGTGGCCTTCAGGGCGGCGGCGGCGGCCCCCCGCCCGATCGTCTTCAGGAATCCCTGTGCGTAGAGGTCCAGAACAACAACGGAACCCGGTGCAGCGTGCGCCCTCAAGCTCGCTAGCGTCGTCCGTACCGCAGCTTCAGTGAGATAGAGCGTTACGCCCTCCCAAAGAAAGATCGTAATTTTCGTCGGATCGTAGGTCGACGAGACGAGGCCAAGAACCCAGTCGGCTTCGCCAAGGTCCGCCTCTATGTAGTGGACGTGATTGGCGGCGAGCCCCGCCCGGCTCACCGCCTTTCGCTTGGCGCGCTGAACGTCGACCCTGTCGATCTCGAAAAACGTCATGTCACTGTTCGCGAGAGGCCCATAGGCGCGGGTATCTAACCCCGCGCCTAGCACCACCAATTGCGTCGCGGCGCCGGCGTAATCCTCGATGAGTTCGTCAAACCGGGCGGAGCGTGAGAATACCATGCTGGCTATGCCGGCCTCTGCGTCGTCTGGCAAAAAGGGGGTAGAGGATCGGCTTCCCAGCGACCGTGCGGGCGACCCAAAGCGGGAACAAGGCAAGCCTCAAACCGATCACCGAGTTATTCGGCAGTACGGCCGCCAGCCGGTAGGATGCGGAGTCGCGGCGTAGCCCGAAGACATGACCGGTCCAGCGTCCGTTAACAATCTCTACAGCGGTCTGAGACAAGCCGAGATCTCGACTCCGCCAAATCTGCTTGTATGCCACCCATGCTCCGCCGATCACGGAGAGAGGTAACCACATGATCTGAAGCGGAACATAGATGAGCCAAGCCAACAGCTTCATAATACTAATCTCCCAAGTCGCCGGCATTCCTCGATCATTTGAAGGTGAGCAGACCAATGTCGCCGACCTGCCAACCGGCCGCAAAGCGGACCTTCTGACGTCGGCTCAAGGTAACCCACACGTCAGCCTTCCCCCATCACAGCCGCGAACCTTGCGTCGAAGTCCCGGGCGATATCGGCGAGGGTGACCTCGCCGAACCGGGCGATGACCAGGGCTTCGGCGGCGGCCAGGGTGTCGGCGACGGCGGCGTTGACGGCCTCTTCCACAAGGCAGCTTGGGGCGTCTTCGGCCAGGCCGATGGCGAACAGGCGCGGGTCGCCCAAGGCCCGGTAGATGTCCAGCAGGCTCACCTCCGCCAGGGCGCGGCTAAGCGCCCACCCGCCGCCAGCGATCTGGCCTACCAGCTCGGCTGCGCTTTCGAGGACGGCATGACCGGGCCGCATGTGAAGCTGGAGGCCGGCCAACAGACCACAGTCCCGGGCGTCTACAGCGCAGGCGACACGGCCAGCCCCATGCACAACGCCACCCTGGCCTCAGCCGCCGGCGTCATGGCCGGGATCGGCGCCCACCAGTCGCTGATCTTCTAGCCAACCCGCCCGGGCCCCGGCCGATTGGCCGGCCGGAGCGCGCGCTGCGCTCTGGACAACGGCCTGCGACCGGGGCGGTATGGCCCCGACCGGCAAGGGAGGGCTCCATGGCCACAGACTCAGCGGGACTGAACCTTGGCCATGCGGTGGTGCTGCTGGGCGCCGCGGTGATCGCCGTGCCCCTGTTTCGCAAGCTGCAGCTGGGCTCGGTGCTGGGCTATCTGGCCGCGGGCCTGATCATCGGCCCCTTCGGCCTGGCCCTGATCTCGGAACCCGAGACCATCCTGCACGTGGCTGAGCTCGGCGTGGTGATGTTCCTGTTCATCATCGGCCTGGAGATGCGGCCGGCCAAGCTGTGGAACCTAAGGCGGGAGATCTTCGGCCTGGGCGCCCTGCAGGTGGTGGTCTGCGCGGCCCTGCTGTCGGGCATCGGCGTCCTGGCCGGCCTGCCGCCAGCCGCCGCGGTGATCGGGGCCAGCGGCTTCGTGCTGTCGTCCACCGCGGTGATCATGAAGATGCTGGACGAGCGGGGGCAGACCGCCACGCCGGCCGGCCAGCGGGCGGTCTCCATCCTGTTGCTGGAGGACCTGGCCGTTGTGCCGCTGCTGGCCATGGTGGCGGTGCTCGCCTCCCTGTCGGGCCAGACCGAAGAGGCCGCGCGCCCGGTCTGGCTGTCGATCCTGCTGGCCATCGGCTCCCTGGCGGCCCTGCTGGCGGCGGGCAAATGGCTGCTCAACCCCTTCTTCCGCCTGCTGGCCCGGGCTGGCGCCCGGGAGATCCTGACGGCGGCGGCCCTGCTGGTGGTTCTGGGCTCGGCCCTGTTCCTGGACTGGGGCGGCCTGTCCATGGCCATGGGCGCCTTCATGGCCGGGGTGCTCCTGTCGGAGTCCACCTTCCGCCACCAGCTTGAGGCCGATATCGAGCCCTTCCGGGGCATCCTGCTGGGCCTCTTCTTCATCAGCGTCGGCATGTCCCTGAACCTGGCCGTCGTGGCGACCTCCTGGGCGCTGATCGCCGGGGGCGTGGTGGTCTTCATGGCGGTGAAGGCGGCCGGCATCTACGGGGTCGCACGCCTGTTCAAGGCCAGCACCCGGGAGGCCATCCAGCGGGCGGCCCTGTTCGCCCAGGGCGGCGAATTCGCCTTCGTCCTCTATGCGGCGGCCCTGTCGGGCGGGGTGATCGATGCGCGGACCAGCGCCATCATGACCGCCATCGTCATCCTCTCCATGGCGCTGACCCCCCTGGTGATCATCGTGCTCGATCGCCTGACGCCGGCGCTGAAACACTCCATGGACGGGGTGGAGGAGGCCAACGGCCTGCAGGGCCAGGTCCTGCTGATCGGCTTTGGCCGCTTCAGCCAGCTGGTCAGCCAGCCCCTCCTGGCCCGGGGCTTCGAGATTTCGCTGATCGAAAACGACGTGGAGATGATCCAGGCCGCCGCCAATTTCGGCTTCAAGGTCTATTATGGGGACGGCGCGCGGCTGGACGTGCTGCGCGCCTCTGGGGCTGAAACCGCCGAAGCCATCATGGTCGGCGTGGACAAGCCCGAGGTCGCCGACCACATCGTCGCCCTGGTCAAGGCGGAGTTCCCCCACGCCAAGCTGTTCGTGCGCGCCTATGACCGCGGCCATTCCATGCGCCTGACCCAGGCCGGCGTCGACTTCCAGATCCGCGAGACCTTCGAATCCGCCATCGCCATGGGCGAACGCCTGCTGGTCGATCTCGGCGTCGAGCCGGAAGACGCCGCCGAAACCCTGGCCGAGGTCCGCCGCCGGGACGAGGAGCGGTTCGAGGCGCAGCTGGTGGGCGGCATCGAGGCGGGCCGCAGTCTGATGCGCGGCAATATGGTGACCCCGCAGCCGACGCCCTTCTCCAAGCCCAAGGGACCGTCCCAGGCGATCAACCCCGAGGCGGCGCAGGTGCTCGGCGACCCGGCGCGCAAGCCCGAGCCAGCCGCCTGAGGCGCGCACGGGACCCGTGACGGCTGTGCTATGGGCGCGTTAATCCTTTTTCGTCCATAAACCCTGTTGCAAGAGAGCGTACCCCCATGCCCATGACCCAGGCCGACTTGGAAGCTTCCCTGCGGGAGGCCTTTCCCGACGCCCAGATCGCCATCGAGGATCTGGCCGGCGACGGCGACCACTATCGCGCGCGCATCGTGTCAGACGCCTTCAAGGGCCTGCCGCGGGTGCGTCAGCATCAACTGGTCTATGCGGCGCTGAAGGGAAAGATGGGCGGAGAACTGCACGCCCTGGCGCTCGAGACCTCCGTTCCAGGCTAGGCGGGAAAGCCATGCGCTACCGGCCGTTCGGCATATCCGGCAAGGCGGTATCGGCGCTGAGCCTGCTGCTGCGCGATCGTGGCCGGGCCCAACCGCAGGGCGCCTGGCGGGTCTTGACCGTCAGCGCCATGGAGTGCGGGGTCAACGCCTTCGAGGTCGAGGCCGGGGTCGAGACCCTGGCGGCCGGTTTCCGCCAGGCGGCCGAGAGCATTGAGCGACGCCTGCTGTTCATCGCCTGGCGCATCTGCGGCGACGGACGCAGCCCCACCGACGCCCGGGCGATCGAGGACGCCGTGCGCAATGGCCTGACCCAGACCGGGGCCGGCTATTTCGACCTCCTGACCCTGGACGAGCCGGCCTACGCCACGTTGACCGCTGAAGGCGCGCGGATGCTGGAGGATGTCCGCAGCGCGGGCCTCGCCCTGCAGATCGGCATCTCCGGGGCCGGCGCCCTGGTGGATCAGGCGGTGACCTCGGGCGCCTTTGACGCCCTGTCCTCGCCGTTCAACCTGACCTCGGGCTGGAACATTCGCCGGCGGATCCGCGACGCCGCCCAGCTCAACATGTCGATCACCGGCTTTGACGCCTTCCCTCCGGAGCTTTGCCGTCCCCCGGCCCAGGCCCAGGCCAAGGCATCCCTGTTCCGCCGCTCAGGCCCCACCGCCGCCTCGGTCGGCGCCTATGGCTTCCTGCACGAGACCCGCAACTGGGAAGCCGACGAGCTTTGCCTCGCCTACGCCCTGACCGAGCCGTCCCTGGCCTGCATTCAGATCGAGGCCCACCGGCCTGAGGTGATCGAACGCCTGTCGGCCGTGCCTGACCGGGAACTGCCCACGGGGCTCGCCGCCCAGATCGAAATGGCCCGGATCGACACCCCACCGGACGCACGGCGGGCCTGAGGCCGTCTTGACCCGGCGCCCGCGCCTCCCTAGCTGTCTGCTGAAACTGACTCCCACAGAAAAGGCCGTTCCCATGAGCGAGGCCATGACCGAACCCGCCCACGCCTTCATCGCCAAGACCCTGCAGGACCATCAGGTGGTGCTGTTCATGAAGGGCGTGCCCGAACAGCCGCGCTGTGGCTTCTCCGGCCTGGTCGTCCAGATCCTCGACCATCTGGGCGTCGACTTCGTCGGCGTCGACGTTCTGCAGGACGATTCCCTGCGCGATGGGATCAAGACCTTCTCCGACTGGCCGACCATCCCGCAGCTCTATGTGAAGGGCGAATTCGTCGGCGGCTGTGACATCGTCCGCGAGATGTTCCAGAACGGCGAACTGAAGCCCTTCCTCAGCGAGCAGGGCGTCCTGGCGGCGTGAGCCGGACCTTCGAGCCCCCGCCGGGCCGGCGGGTCTTTTCCCGCACCTTCATCCCGACCGCGGCGGATATCGACGCCAACGGCCATGTGAACAATGTGGTCTATCTGGGCTGGGCCCAGGACCTGGCCATCGCCCACTGGGACTCCGCCGCCGAGCCGGCGGAGTCGGACGCCATGGCCTGGGTCGCCCTGCGCCATGAGGTCGACTACCGTCGCGCCCTTCTGCCGGGCGAGACGGCGCTGGGCCGCACCTGGGTCTCTGACAAGGCCGAGGGGCCTCGCTTTGACCGTTTCGTCCGTATCGATGGCCCAGACGGCGCCATGTGCGCCCAGGTGCGTACAGTCTGGTGCCTGATCGAGCGGGCCACCGGCCGCCCCCGCCGGGTCCCGGCCGAGCTGGTCGCCCGGTTCGGCTGAGCGCTTCGCCGCAGGCGCGGCTTGCGGCATGATGGGGGCTTAGGAGGCGGTTCATGGACGGTTTCGCCAGTCTCTTCTCAGCCTTTGGTCTGGCCAGCGCGGCGGGCTTCAACGCCTATGTGCCCCTGCTCACCGTCGGCTTGGTGGCCCGCTACACTGACCTCTTGCGGCTGGCTGAGCCCTTCGACGACCTGACCCAGCCCTGGGTCCTGGGCGTCATCGCCGCGCTGGCCGTGGTCGACTTCGTCGCTGATAAGATCCCGGCCGTGGACACCGCCTGGCACGGGGTCGGCGCCCTGGTCGCCCCTGTCGCGGGCGCCGTGCTCTTCGCCAGCCAGCAGAATGTGCTGAGCGACCTACACCCGGCCATCGCCGCCATCGCCGGCCTGGTGGTGGCTGGCGGCTTCCATGGCAGCCGGGCCGCGGCCCGACCGATCTCCACCGCCACCACCGGCGGCCTGGGCAATCCCGTGCTGTCCCTCGTCGAGGACGTCCTGTCTGGCCTGCTCAGCCTGCTGGCGGTCTTCCTGCCGTTTATCGCCTTTGGGGTCGCCGGCCTTGTCGCCGTCCTGTTGACCCTGGCGGTGATCCGCGCCGGTCGAGCCTGGCGAGAGAGACGGGCGAGGCCTGGCTAGGGCGCGTTCCGATAGGTGGGAACCGGCTATCGGATCAAGACGCGCTCAAGTCTTTGAGTTCAAAGCCCCGGCCAAGCGACCAGGGGATTGAGCAGGAACACCGGATCGCGGGGCTCAAGACCCAGCTCCGCATAGCTGAAGGCCAGCTCCACATGGCCCGCCACCAGGGACTGGCACCCGTCCAGACGCCTGCGGCCAAAGGCCAGGGTCACCGCCTCCCCCTGGCGCTCCACGTAGAAGGCGAAGTCGGCCTTGGTGGTGCAGCCGTTGGAGGCGACCTTGATGGTCAGCTCCCGCCTCCCTGCTTCCGCAGCATAGAGGGGCTCCAGTTCGGCGAGCGGCGCGCCGGCCGGCGCCAGGATCGGCGGCGACGGCACTATAGCGCAGCCGGCCAGCAGGGCCGCGACAGAGGCCATCATCAGGAAGCGACGAGTCATGGCGCCACTGCGCCACATCTTGCCGAGCAGGGAAAGCCTGCGCCCGTCAGAGGCCGCCTTCCGCAGGCGGAAGCCCGTGGGCCACCAGCCAGCCCCCGGCATAGCGCGGATCATCGGTCACCTCCCGCAGGGCGAAGGGCGGGTGGGGACAGGCGGCCATCTCCGTATCGCTGTCGAACTCCTTTTCCGACAGAACCAGGCCCTGGAGCGCGCCTGAGAAGACATCGACGCCGAAAGTCCGTCCGTTGATCGGCGCCAGGCGGTGACGGACCTTCTCGATGCGCCGCCCCGGCAGCCCGGCCAACAGGGCGAACTCGGCCTCCGACAGGTAGATCGACGTGATCAGCCGATGGGCGGCGTCCACATCGCCCTTTCGCCCGAGACGGCGCATGACCGGCCCGCCGTCCAGGGGCCGCGCCTCCCGCAGCCGCAGGCGTGAGCCGTCGATATAGAGGTCGGTGATGGCGTCGGCGGAGATGACCTCGACGTCCGGCAGCCGCGCGCAGAGCCAGCGCCGCTCGCGCTCCACATAGGCGTACTTCAGCTTGGGAAAGCCCAGCTCACGGGCGAGGTCTGGATTGATGTCCATGGGAAGCTCCGGCGGCCCGCGGAAGAGTGGCAGGCCGACGGAGACTCCGCCAGGGTCAGGAGCCGACGCCCTCCACCCCGCCCTTGGGGTGCTTGGGCTTGAGCAGAGAGAAGATCACCCCACCTGCCAGCAGGCTGACCGTGATGCCCAATGACCAGGGCGCCGGGAACTTGCCGCCGAAGAACAGGTCGCCGGCGAAGATCTTGAAGCCGATGAAGACCAGCACCAGGGCGAGCGCCACCTTCAGATAGTGGAAGCGGTGGACGGCGTTCTCCAGGGCGAAATAGAGCGCCCGCAGCCCCAGGATGGCGAAGATGTTGGAGGTGTAGACGATATAGGGGTCCTGGGTGATCGCGAAGATGGCCGGCACCGAGTCGATGGCGAAGACCAGGTCGGCGAACTCCACCAGCACCAGGGCCAGGAACAGCGGGGTGGCGAACAGCACCAGCTTGCCGCTCGCTGGATCCGCCTGGCGCACAAAGAACTTGGAGCCCTGGAAGCCGTCGGTCACCCGCAGGTGGCCACGCAGCCACTTCAGGATGGCGTTCTCCGTCAGGTCCTTGGCCTCTTCGGAGTCGCTGGCGAAGGACTCCTTGAGCATTTTGGCGCCGGTGAACAGCAGGAAGGCGCCGAAGATGTAGAGCACCCAGGCGAAGTTGGTGACGAGCGCCGCGCCGATGCCGATCATGATCGCCCGCAGCACGATCACGCCCAGAATGCCCCAGAACAGCACCCGGTGCTGCAGCTCCCGCGGAACGGCAAAATAGGCCAGGATCAGGGAGATGACGAAGACGTTGTCGAGCGCCAGGGTGAGCTCGAGCAGGTAGCCGGTGTAGTACTCCACCGCCTTCTGGGAGCCGAGGTCGTACCAGATCCAGGCCCCGAACGTGAGGCCAAGGGCGATATAGGCCGAGGCGGCCTTCACCGACTCGCCCGGCCCGATGATGTGGTCCTTACGATTGAAGACCCCAAGATCGAGGGTCAGGACCGTGAGCACAATGGTGAGAAACAACAGCCACAGCCAGGTCGCCTGACCGAGAAACGGCGTTTGTAAAAATAGCAGGAGAGCGTCCATCGGACCCCGCACCTCTCATAGTCACGGCGCGGCGTCTGCGCCTGGAGAGTGAAGATCCGACATCATCGCGACCGCCGTCGCGACCAGAGGGGCCCGGACCGAGCCGCGGAGATAGTGAGGCGCGGGGCGGCGGTCAACGGCCTTGGACAGGCTCAGGAGGTCTTAAGGCCGCCTGACCGGCCCAAGACCTCTGCCCGGCTGATGCGCCCCGTCATCTGGGCGTACAGCGCGCTCCAGATGCAAAAAAGGGCCCCGGATCGCTCCGGGGCCCTTCGAGATCGCAGATGTTCGACGCCTTAGGAGGCGTAGAATTCGACCACGAGGTTCGGTTCCATCTTCACCGGATAGGGCACTTCGGCCAGTTCCGGGGCGCGGATGAACTTGGCCGACAGGCCCTTGGCGTCGACTTCGATATAGTCGGGAACTTCCCGTTCGCCCGACGCCATGGCTTCCAGCACCAGCGCCATGTTGCGCGAGCGCTCACGCACCTCGACGACGTCGCCGGCCTTCACGCGGTAGGACGGGATGTTGACGCGCTTGCCGTTCACCAGGACGTGGCCATGGTTCACGAACTGACGGGCGGCGAAGACGGTCGGCACGAACTTGGCGCGGTAGACCACCGCATCCAGGCGCGACTCCAGCAGGGCGATCAGGTTTTCCGAGGTGTTGCCCTTGCGGCGCGCGGCCTCGGTATAGGTACGGCTGAACTGCTTTTCGGTCAGGCTGCCGTAGTAGCCCTTCAACTTCTGCTTGGCGCGCAGCTGCAGGCCGAAGTCGGAGACCTTGGACTTGCGGCGCTGACCATGCTGGCCGGGGCCGTAGGAACGCTGGTTCACCGGCGACTTGGCGCGGCCCCAGATGTTCTCGCCCATACGGCGGTCGAGCTTGTACTTCGCGGAATGACGCTTGGTCATAAATCACTCTTCATCATCGACACGGCCCGGCGCTTCCGAGAGTGGAGGCGCGATCTCAACGGCGGGGCCCGTATCACCCGTAATAGACTTCGCACCGCGCGGAGACCCGCCGGTGTGAAGGGGCGGTGTATGGCGGTCGGGCCTTGGGGAGTCAAGGTGGCCCGTCCAGCACCTGATCAGGTCTGGACGGTGAACAGCGCGCCGCTCGCCACGTCATTGGCCGGGCGTAGGCCCTGCCCCTCCCCGCGCATCCGCTGGCGCACCAAGTCGGCCAGGGCGCGGGTTTCAGCGGCCGCCGCGCCTTTCGGCTCCCACTCGGTGACGCCGCGGCCATAGGACAGGGCGCCCTGGTAGGCCTGACGCACCCGCAGCGCCACGGGCGAGACCGGCACGCCGGCGAAGCGAAGGGCCTCCAGGGTCCCCGACACCACCCGCGGCTCATGGCCCTGTCGCGGCGAGGGGCACTGGTTCAGCAGAATGAGGCCGGGCGCCCGCAGTTGGCGCAGCAGATCCACCGTCTTCAGGGCTGCGGCGAGATCCAGATAGGTCGGGCGAGTCACCACCAGGCACAGATCGGCGACCTTGATGGCCGCGACGATATCGGCCTCGGGCGAGGCCGGCGTATCGATCACCAGCATGTCGCAGCCGCTGCGGCGGGAGGCGGTCACCAGGGCGAAGAGCTTGGAGGCTGAGGTCTCCACCACCGACAGGCTGTGGGCCCGCAAAGCTTCGCTGGAAGACCGCAGGGGATCAGCGTCGGCCAGGATCGCCCTCTGGCCGGCGTCTCGCAGGGCCGCGGCGAGATTGACCGCCACGGTCGACTTGCCGGCGCCGCCCTTTCGCGAAATGACCGCCACGGTCTGCATGCTCGCCTCCCCCAGGAGAGACCGTAGAGCCATCTTATCCACAGAGACAAGATGTCACACCCCCAGGATGTCGCGCCGTTCAGGGCTCGCGCATTGAGCGGCGCCCGGGCCAAGCCGGCGCCGCAACCCTAGGCGCGGACCCCACCGTCCACCTTCAGATCCTCGCCCGTGACATAGCTGGCGGCGCTGTCGGCCAGATACATGACCGCATGCGCCACCTCCTCCGGCTGTCCGGCGCGGCCGGCCGGCGTTCGGGCGCCAGAGGCCTGGGCGGCGCCGCCCCCCATCATCGGGGTGTCGATCGGACCCGGCGAGACGGCGTTCACGCGGATATTGTCCCCGGCCAGCTGCAGCGCCGCCGAGCGGGTCAGGCTGAGCACGCCAGCCTTGGAGAGCGCGTAGGACATCACTGGTCCGGAGCCCACATAGCCCAGCACCGAGGCGGTGTTGATGATCGCCCCGCCGCCGCGGGCCTTCAGCGCCGGGACCTGGTGGTTGATGCAGCGGACAACCCCTTCGAGATTGGTCGCCATGATGTCGTTGTGGACGGCCCAGTCGAACTCCGGCCCCAGTCCGCCCGCTCGTCCGGCGATGCCGGCATTGTTGAAGGCGATGTCCAGCCCGCCATAGGTCTGAACACAGGCATCCACCAGAGCCGCCACATCGGCCTCGACCCGCACGTCGGCCCGCCGGTAGCGCGCCTCGCCGCCGGCGCCCCGGATCTCGGTCTCCACCTCTGCGCCCAGACCTTCCCGGCGGCCGCAGAACATCACCTTGGCGCCCTCCAGCGCAAACGCCCGCGCCGTCGCCCGGCCGATCCCCGAGGTCGCGCCGGTGATCAGGACCACCTTGCCGGCGAAGCGGCCATTGGCCGCCAGGGCGGCGGCGGCTTCAGGAGGTGTTTTCAGATCCGCCGCGACGGCCGATTGTGCGGCCAGAGCCGCCAGGCCTGCCCCGCCGGCGATCAGGGCGCGGCGTGAGGTGAGAGCGTCAGACATGGGCGATCCTCCGGGGCGAGGGCCTGCTGGCCAGGCCTCGTTCGGGGTCGATCATGGGCCAAGGCCAGGCTTGGCCGCAACCTTGGCCGCCCTCTGTCATTGTCTTGAGATGGCTCAGCCCCTCTAACGCCCCGCCTTCGCCGCCCTCGGGCTCACCGCCGCTCTGCTTTCAGGCTGCCTGGTGGCGACGCCGGACGACATGCAGGTCCCCAGCCCAGATGGGCAGTATGTGCTGGAGGTAGACTTCACCGGTGGCGGCCTGACCCTGCAGCCGGGCCTCGGCGCCGAACTGGCCTTGCGCCACACGAGCGGCGCGTCCAGCCCCCTGGCGAGCCTGGAGGCGGTACGGGGTCTGGAGATCGTCTGGAGCGGTCCGCGCACCTTGCGCATCTGCGCCCAGGACGCTGAGGCACCCCAGAACGGCCCAGTGACGGTGGAGACTCCCGAGGGGCCCGTGACCTTTTCCGTCAGCTACGCCTGCCCGGCGCCGTCGTTCCCTGCGAGCCAAACCCCTGCCCCCTAAGACGCAGGCTGGGGCTCGACCCTCAGCCCTCGCGAAGGGGCGCGGCCGGCGCCCGGGCGCTGACATGCTGGTGACCGCAGATCGGCGCCGCCCTCACCTCACCGGCTCGCGCCCACAGCTTTTCGTGAATGGCGAAGGCGAAGGTCTGCACGATCGGCTCGACAATGCCGACCGCCAGAGCCACCCG
>TARA_R100000935_G_scaffold58875_2_pt1 | contig 31721 bp, 25 predicted proteins | sample TARA_R100000935 | Tara Oceans TARA_R100000935 (sample SAMEA2621502) | marine metagenome | biome: marine biome (ENVO:00000447); feature: surface water layer (ENVO:00002042); material: "saline water (ENVO:00002010), including plankton (ENVO:xxxxxxxx)" | depth 5 m
ATAATTTGAAGGGAGATTAAAATCCCCTCTTAATAGAGCCTGTCCCGCTTTTTAGCGGGAGGTTAGTCTGCCTGCCGTAGGTAGGGGCTGTGTATTCGCAGATGTAGGGATGGCCATGAGTTTTGTGTGTTATGTTAAGTGCATTGCAAATACTGTCCGCAAGTCCTTATTATTACAAAGAAATAACATTTTAATAGCGCATATTTTTGAAAAATTTAAAAAAAACCCTGAGGTGGTTCGGGCCCAGTTTTGGAGTGTCTCTAAAGGATATCAGGGAATTGGGAGTGGATGGTGTGGTCACGGCATGCCACCAGGTACCCATTGGAGAAATTTGGTCTTCTGAAGTTATAAGGGCGGTCCAAAAGGAAATAGAGTCCAATGGCTTGGAATGGTCCGTAGTGGAAAGTGTTAATATACACAAAGCCATTAAATATGGTCTTCCGGAAAGGGACTTTTATATCCGGAACTATATTGAGACTCTCCGTAATTTGGCAGAAAACAACATTAAGGTGGTCTGCTATAATTTTATGCAATTGATAGATTGGACCCGTACCAATTTAAATTATGTACTTCCAACAGGGGCTATAAGTTTATTGTACGACCCTGTGGCAATTGCTGCTTTTGATTTGTATATCCTGCAAAGGGATGGGGCAGCTCAGGTCTATAATGATGAAATAATCCATAAGGCTGAAAATTATTATAATGACTTAGACCAGCATGGACGTGAGCTGCTAAAAAGTGCTATATTGGCTGGGATGCCTGGCTCCAAGGTTGCCATTCCCCTTTCCGATTTTAGGGACACACTCGAGGAAGTCAGTAAGATTGAAAAATCGGTCCTTAGGGAAAATCTGGCATATTTTTTAAAAGCGATTATTCCGGAGGCCGAAAAGCTGGGTATAAAAATGGCCCTGCATCCGGATGATCCACCATTTCCCGTTTTTGGAATTCCCCGTATAGCCTCTACCTACGAGGATTTGGAATTTATTTTGGATTGCGTTCCTTCACCCAGCAATGGATTAACCTTTTGCTCTGGTTCCTTGGGAGCGGTAGACTCCAATGACCTTCTTAAAATTATTCGGGATTTTGGGCCACAAATTCATTTTTTACACCTAAGAAATGTATCTAGGGAAGAAGACGGTAGATTCTATGAAGCCGCCCATTTGGATGGATTCATTCCCATGTCCAAGATAATGCTGGAAATTGTTAAGGAGCAATTAAGTAGACATGAAAGTGGATATGGGGAGGTGGCAATACCCATCAGGCCGGATCACGGACATGTTTTGTTGGATGATAAAAAAAGAAAAGACGAATTCTATTCGGGGTATTCGCTAATAGGGAGGGCTATTGGTATGGCAGAGCTCTATGGCCTGGAAAAGGGCATTAGGGAAATGTTGTTCAATCCAGATTAGTAAATATGTAAAACAGAGGTGTTATTATTGATGAAGATGCAACTAAATTGCTATTATTGTAATGAATTGTTGTTGAATTTTAAAAAAAGAGTATTTTTAAGGTTTGGAATTAAAATATAAAAGTCAATTGCGTTAACGTTAACGTCCAATTTAAAAAATGTCTATGCAAGTTTATAAATCCCTAATGAGAAAATTAGTTGTTACAATTGGTGTTTTGGTATGTTTAGGCTTGTATTCTTGTTCAGATATTACGGATCACAAAACCTTGTTCTTTGCACACTCCCTACCAATAACCCATCCAGTCCATAAAGGTATACTGGCCATGAAAGAAGCCCTTAATGAAAAATCGGGCGGAAAATTGCAGATTAAGGTTTTTCCTGATGGCCAGTTGGGTACAGAAAGGGAGGTCTTGGAATTATTGCAGATAGGGAGCGTGGCCATGACCAAGGTAAGTGCTGCCGCCATGTCCAGTTTTGCGCCGGAATATAGGGTTCTGGGAGTACCTTATTTGTTTAGGGACAGCGAACATATGTTCAATGTCCTGGAGGGTAAAGTAGGGCAGGAGCTTCTGGAAGGAGGCAGCGAATATTTGCTACGCGGCCTCTGTTTTTACGATGCCGGGAGTAGAAGCTTCTATACCTTGGACGGATTTATAAAGACACCGGAGGATTTAAAGGGCAAAAAAATCAGGGTAATGAACGACCAAATGGCGGTTAATATGGTAAACGACCTAGGTGGTTCTGCTACCCCTATGGCCTATGGTGAGCTTTATACTGCTCTTCAACAGCGAGTGGTGGATGGTGCAGAAAACAATGTTCCTTCCTTTGTAACCTCCAATCACTTCGAGGTGTGCAAATTTTATACCTTGGACGAACATAGTATGGTACCGGATGTAGTGGTGGTAGGTACCAAATTTTGGGATACCCTGAGCGATACTGAAAAAGGATGGTTGCAGGATGCGGCAGTTGAAAGCGTGAAAAAACAAAAAGTATATTGGAAGGAAAACGTAGAGGAGGGTATGAAAGTCCTAAAAGAGGCAAATGTAGAAATCTATTATCCGGATAAGACTCCCTTTGTTGAAAAGACCAAGCCTATTTTGGAGGAGTTGATCAAGGATCCAAAGATGAAAAAAATAATCGACCAAATTAACAATCAATAATGCAAACGACGTACAGAATATTGAATAAGGCCATTGAAGGGTTGTTGGTAATAATATTTAGTTTATTGGTGCTGGATGTGGTGTGGCAGGTAGTCTCCCGATATGTGGTGGGACAATCCAGCTCCTTTACCGAGGAATTCGCCAGATTTTCGTTGATCTGGCTTACCGTTTTGGGTGCCGCTTATATCAACGGACAAAAGGAAGGACATCTGTCCATGGATTTTTTATTATCCAAACTTCCAGTAGACAAACAAAAAAGGAGACATAGAATAATCCAGGTAGTGATGGCTGTTTTCGCCTTGGTCATTATGGTTATTGGTGGAGGTAATTTAGTTTACACTACTTTAAAGTTGGGGCAATTGTCCCCTGCTTTATTGGTGCCACTTGGCTATGTGTACGCCATTGTGCCTATTAGTGGGCTAATGATCATTTTCTTTTCCGTTTATCATATTAAAATAACCTTTAACGCCAACAACAATGAGTATTGAAACCATAAGTATCCTAGTATTGTTTATTAGTTTTATGGGTTTGTTGGCCTACGGAGTACCAGTGGCTTATGCCATTGGGATTTCAACAACGATCACATTATTGATCAATATAGCATTCATGCCTTCCATCACAACGGTAAGTCAAAGGATGACGACAGGGATCGACAATTTTGCCTTATTGGCCATTCCCTTCTTTATTTTGGCAGGGGAAATTATGAATCGGGGAGGTATTGCGAATCGTTTGATAGACTTTGCAAAATCGCTTATCGGTAGTTTGCCCGGTGGATTGGCATATGTTAATATAATTTCCGCCATGTTGTTTGGGGCCATATCTGGATCGGCCATTGCAGCTGCATCGGCCATTGGAAGTACTTTGACGGAAAAGATGGCTAATGACGGTTACCCAAGGGAATTTAGTGCAGCTGTTAATATTAGTGCATCAACAACAGGACTATTGATCCCGCCTAGTAACGTTTTAATAATTTTTGCGTTGGCCAGTGGAGGAACCGCATCGGTAGCCGCTCTGTTTATTGCTGGGTATATACCCGGTATTTTGGTAGGTCTGGCCATTATGATGATGGTGTATTTTTATGCTAGAAAAAAAGGCTTGCCCAAGGAAGAAAGGGTGGGTTTTAAAAAGCTGTTCCGCGATTTTAGGAATGCTTTTTTAAGTTTAACCTTATTGGTTATAGTCGTGGGAGGTATTGTTGTCGGTATTTTTACCGCTACGGAAGCAGCGGCTATTGCTGTAGTCTATGCTATGTTACTTGGTTTTGTAAATAGGGAACTCAAGTTTGCCGATTTTAGGCCCATCCTTCTTCGAAGCGCCAAAACTACTGCAATAGTGATGTTCTTAATTGCTACTTCCATGGCCATGTCCTGGTTATTCTCTTTTGAGTCCATTCCACAGTCATTAACGGGCTTCCTTTTGGAATCGGTTAAAAACCCCTTATTGGTATTGCTTTTTATAAATATCACCTTACTGGTAGTAGGTACATTTATGGATATGACCCCGGCAGTACTTATTTTTACACCTATATTTTTGCCAGTAGTTATGGCCTTGGGGATGCACCCGGTGCAATTTGGGATGGTAATCGTTCTCAATTTGTGTATAGGGGTATGTACCCCTCCAGTAGGTACGCTGCTGTTTGTGGGTAGTGGTGTTGCCAAAGTGCCTGTTACAAAAGTGATAAAACCGTTATTGCCCCTATTGGCGGCAATGACTGCCGTATTGTTGATATTGACTTATGTTCCAGAACTTTCCTTGTGGCTGCCCAGAGCTTTTGGGTTGATAGATTAATAATTTTACAACTACAAAATTTTGTAAGTCCCTATTTCTTAAATGAGATAGGGATTTTTTTTTTGTAAAGCCCACATATTTTGGGTTATCGCCATTTTTTTCAATTCCTTTTTGTTACAGATGTTTACAAATCGTTAAGCAACTTCTAGAGGCTTCAGACTTTATATTGCTCTAATTCAGTCATGTAGCTTAAACACCTCTTTCGTACAGTAGTTTTTATGGATTCACTTAACGTAATCTTAAAAGTTTATTATCAATAAATTTAATTATTAGTAAACATTTTAACCTTTTTTTGTCAAAAAAAATGACCTATATGAAATAATTTTATAATTTAGGTCAAAAAATAAACTATAAGTAAAATATATTTTGAATTTTTTTAACTAAATAAACCGACAATGAACAAAAGAAAAACCAAATTATTAGGGCTGTTATTTTCCGTTGGAGTGGCACAACTCCTATCGGCAAATATGTTGGAAGACAACCTGTACGCCAAGACGGTAGCCTCAATTAATGTAGATTCCAATTGGCAACAGTTAATTACGGGTACGGTCATGGATGAGGATGGGGTGCCTTTATCGGGGGCTTCGGTACTTGTAAAAGGGACGACCAATGGGGTAGTAGCTGATTTTGATGGAAAATTTAGTATTGAAGTGGATTCAGAAAGTATTTTGGTGGTTTCTTATGTAGGTTTTGAAACCAAGGAGATTAAGGTTGGACTTGAAAAAGATCTAAAAATCACATTGGCTGCTGGTAATGCTTTGGAGGAGGTAGTAATAACCGCCTTGGGAATTAAAAAGGAGAAAAAGCGAATTGGTTATGCAACACAGGAAGTAAAAGGGGTAACACTCCAAAAGGCAATAACACCAAATGTTCTTGAGTCTATGTCAGGAAAAGTGGCCGGGCTTACCGTAATAAGCAATGGTGCAGATTTTTTCTCTGATCCAAGTATATTTCTAAGGGGAGAGAAACCTATATTGGTTGTAGATGGTGTACCTATGCCTGATACTGATTTTTGGAACATTAGTTCGGACGATATAGAGAATATTACCGTTTTGAAAGGTGCAGCTGCTTCGGCCTTATATGGTTCCTTGGGTAAGTTCGGGGCCTTGCAGATAACCATGAAGTCTGGAAAAGGTATCGATGGCACCAGAGTCAGTGTTAACAGCTCCACTACCTTTCAGACTGGGTTTTTAAGAATTCCAAAGGCGCAGACACAATATGGACCTGGGAATACCGGTAGATATGAATTTGGAACAGGTGCCGCCGGGGGAGGTGGTGTCAATGACTTTGATTATTCTATTTGGGGTCCGAAATTTGATGGTCGATTAATTAAGCAATCAGATTCCCCCATTGATCCCGTTACTGGGGAAAGGATTCCTACGCCTTGGATTTCCAGAGGACCGGATAACCTAGGTAATTTTGTAGAAACAGGATTGGTAACCTCTAATAACGTTACTCTACAATCGGGTTCAGAAAAAGGTAATTATGTAATATCCAACTCCTATAAACATGCAAAAGGATCTATTCCAGGTCAAAAACTGGATATTAACACCCTAAGGCTAACCGGGACTTTAAATGTTTCCGATGCGATATCGGTTGATGCTTCCTTGCAGTACAATTATCAATATTCGGACAATAGGATTAGAGGGTCTTATGGACCTACGTCTCCAATTTATTTATTGAGTATTTGGGGAGGTGCCAATTTTGATGTGAGAAACTTAGAGCATGTATGGGTTCCCGGCAAAGAAGGAATAAAACAAGACTTTGTGGAAAATTGGCGTTATAATAACCCCTATGCATTGGCATATAACTGGAAAAAACCTTGGACGAAAAATGATATACTTACTTATGCAAAGGTGAATTTTAAAATTTCAGATAAAATAAATGCTTTCGTAAGAAGCACCCTTAGTACTTATTCCTTAACCGATAACGAGGAAATTTCCAAGGATATTTACAATTATGATATACCGGATAGAGGTGGTCGTTTTAGGTACAATGCATATCGTTATTTTGAAAACAACACTGATTTTCTGATTACTTATAGCGATAATTTTTTCAATAAGGATGTTTCTTTGGAGGCTACTTTGGGAGCAAATCAGCGATACTTGAATAGGCAGGAGGAACATGCTTCCACAACCCAGCTGATTGTGCCGGAAGTGTTTACACTGCAGAATTCTGTTGATCAAGTTACTCCAACAAGCTATAAATACTCGCAAGGCGTTTACAGTGCCTATGCAGTAATGGATTTTTCATATAGAAATAGGGTATTTTTTGGGATGACGGGAAGAGTTGATAAATCCTCTACGCTGCCCGAAGCAAATGATACATTTTTCTATCCCTCAGTTTATTCAAGTATTGTACTAAGCGACATGATAAAAATGCCAAGTGTTATTAGCTATTTGAAGCTAAGAACGGCTTATGCACAAGTTGGTGGGGATTTGGGTATATATGAAGCTACCAATTCGTATTCTACAGGAAGGTATAGAAACTTGCCAACTGCCAATTTTCCAGCAACGTTGGAAAACCCAGATTTAAGGCCATCGTTCACAAACTCATTTGAATATGGTTTTGAGATGAAAATTTTAAATAGTCGTTTGGGAATCGATTTTTCATATTATGAAAACCAGAACGGGCCACAGATTTTTACACAGCCATTTTCTGCGGCCTCGGCTTATGAAGGGGTGCTGTTGAACGGTAGGACCACGGAGAGAAGGGGGATGGATTTTTCAATTACGGCAATCCCTGTTAGGACAAAGAATTTTAACTGGTCTGCGATTATTAATTTTGATAAATCTAAAAATTATCTTACTTCCCTACCTCCATTGCCAGATGGTACAATTCCCGAATGGGAAGGGGATTTTGGGGCCAACTTTAGGAACAAGGTGGGAACACCTATAGGAGATTATTTCTATTATGTATGGGAAAGATCTCCGGACGGTCAACTGATAATTTATGAAAATGGCCTGCCAAAAAGAACAGATTTTAAAGTAAATACTGGAAATACCCAACCCGATTTTATAGCAAGTATCAATAATTCCTTTTCCTATAAGAACCTTTCCTTGAATTTTTTGTTTGATGGTAGATTTGGTGGTGTAACCCAGGATGCCTATGAACGTGATCTTTGGAGAGCAGGAGGTCATCCAGATGCGATTCACCCTGAAAGGGAATTGTCCAATATTGCTTATGTAAATGGCGGAGATGCTAAAACAATGCAGATAGAAGGGGTGACTATTGTATCAGGCGAAGCTACTTACGATCCGGATGGAAATATTTTGACGGATACTAGGGTTTTTGAGCCAAGTACCTATAAAGTGGATTACCAATCTTGGGCAAGCCGATATAAGGCGGATTGGCCTAGTGTAATTAAGGACAAAACCTTTATCAAATTAAGGGAAGTGGTGGTTACCTACAATTTAGGTAAAAAACTATTGGATAAGACTTTCATGGACTCTGCATCGTTCTCGGTCATTGGTAGGAATTTATGGTATTGGACCAAGGACGATTATTATGGGGACTTGGATACCTACACCCTAACTCAAGGGGATACCGGATTGCAATTACCATCCCAGAGGTCTATTGGTTTTAACCTTAATGTTTCATTTTAATACTACTAATCATGATAAAAAATATAATTTTTAAAACTACTCTAATGGTATCCCTTTTAGGGACGCTAATTAGCTGTTTGGACTATGAAGATTTAAGGGAAAATCCTAACGAACCCAATTCCGTACCTCCAAGCTTAATATTTACAACATTGGTGCCAGGGGCCACTGGGTCATTTAGTGATACTTATGAAAAAATGCAATACCATTTATGGATTGCAACCGATAATGTTTATTCTCCAAATTTCAACAATGGCTATAGTGGGAGTTTTGATTATTCCACATTGAGGAATATTATTCAGATGACCAAAGAGGCCGAGATTGCCGGAGCTCCTGCATATGCCATAATTGGTAAGTTTCTTAAGGCTCGAATGTTTATTGAAATGACCAGGAGAATGGGTGATATACCTTTGTCCGAAGCAGGTCTTGGAGCTGATAAGCCCCAACCAAAATATGACTCCCAAAAATCGGTCTATATACAGAGTTTGGATTGGTTGGATGAGGCCAATAATGAATTGGGGACCTTTCTTTTGGCGAACCCGGGAGTAAATATAGAAGGAGATCCATACTATGATGGAGATCTTAGGCAATGGCAAAAATTGATTAATGCATATACTCTAAGAATTTTATTGTCCTTAAGTAAAAAAGAAAATGATCCAGATGTTGACGTAAAGGGCCGTTTTGCGAATATTGTAAATAATCCCGACACCTATCCACTATTGACAGGACTACAGGATAACGCTCAGTTAATATATAGCAATGAGGATGGGTTTAGACAAACATATAACCCGGATCAGGCCGTTTATAGAGATGCCGTGGTCTATGCAAGTACTTATATTGACTTACTTAAAGGAAAGGAAGATCCAAGGTTGATGAAAGTGGCCGATCCAACCCAGGATGCACTGGATGCCAATCCAATAGAGGCCGAAGTACGCGCTGATTATGATTCCTATGCCGGTGCAGATATTTCTGGGGCAGCAACGGAAAACTCTGCAAAAAAATTGGATGGGGATTTTTCATTTCCAAATTTCGACAAATATTGGAATTATGTTGGCCAGCCTGGTGTTTTCATGAGTTATTGGGAACAGGAATTGCATATAGCCGAGGGGGCGCATAGAGGATGGGCCGCGGTAGACGCCAAGACCCATTACGATAATGGAGTAACTGCTTCCATGGAATTTTATAGTGTTGATGCAGCTGAAATTTCTACATATTTGACCGTTAAGCAACCCTATGTTTCAGGGGTGGCAGGGTTGACCAGAATTTTGGAACAGAAGTATTTGGCGTTTGCTGAAAATACCGATCACGAATCCTTTTTTACCACGCGTAGAACTGGGGTGCCTACCTATTTATTTAGTAGTGAGCACAATAGTATTAATAGGTATCCTGTACGGTGGACCTACCCTGCCTCAGAAGATTTGGACAACAAAAATAATTATAGGGCTGCCCTTAGGGCTCAGTTTGGTGCTGAGGTAGATGATAGGGATCAGATTATATGGTTACTTAAAGATTAAGAACAGTTAAAATGTAATACAATGAAAAGTATAAATAAATTATTGAGTTATAAAATTAAGGTCCTCTTAAGGCTGTTTTTGGGATTCGTTTTTATCTTGGGTTGTGATGATAAAGGAGAAGGCTGGGCAGATGAAAGGTATTTGGAAAATTTCGAATTTTATGTATACCATACCAATCCGAATACAGGACTGGAGTATACCGACGAAGAATTGGCCGAATTGACCTATGATCCTAAGTTTAAGGAATCATACGCGGAGGGTCAAACAGTAGACTTGGCCATTGTGACCTCTAAGTTGCCTGCTGAAATTAAGGTACTTTTGGGAACTGATTTGTCCGTATTAGAAGTCTTAACGGATTTTCCGACTTTTGGAGATAAATTTAAGTCCAAAAGTTTTATTTCCAGTTTGGAAGAGCTTAAACTTTTGGAAATAGGAGATAAAACTACTGTTAAGTTTGAGATTCTATATGTAGATGGTTCAATAGGGGCCGTTAATTTTGAGATCAAAAAAGTGAAGTTTTTTGATCCAAACGCCATCATAGATACTTTCGTTTATTTAAAAAAGAGTACCGGTGAAACTATTCCATTGGCTATTGATGAAAAGGTGTCATCAAGAATAAAGGATCCTTTATACGGTTCAATCGTGCAGTTTAATGGTTTGGATAACCAAGTTGAAATTTTGGATGTTCCTGAATTGGGTTTTAGACATGATAGTGATTATTCCATTGGGTTTTGGGTGAATACTACTTCTACGGATAGTGATCCCGTTATGATAGGCGATCAGGACTGGGGTAGTTCTTCCAATCCAGGATTGACCATAGCTTTCCGTGGGGACAATTGGCGTGTGGCAACCTCAGATGGTGTAACAAAAGCGGATACGAATTATGATGGCAGTTTTAATGATGGGGAATGGCATTATATAGTAACCACTTTTGATCGTGATGGTAATATGACCTTATATCAGGATGGTACTTCGGTTGCCTCGGCTAGTATGGCCGGAATTGGAAATACAGCTAGTGGGAACCCACTTCGTGTGGGGCAGGATGGAACTGGCGCCTATGGCCAGTTCTTTGAAGGCAACATTGGAGAAATTACTATCTATGATTACGCTTTATCTGCCCAGCAGGTTGCAGGTGTTTCTACCCCATTAACGGGAGTTCAGTTGAAGATGCAAGATGGTACTGTAAGGAATATAGCCGTAGCCAATTCCGGTGCTACCATTAGTAGCGAGAACGATATGTTTGCTTTTACCTTCAATGGGCTAAATCAGTTCGTAACAATAAACGATACGGATTTGGATTTTAGGCATATGGACGATTATTCTATCTCTTTTTGGGTAAATACAACCTCTTCCGATAGCGATCCGGTTATGATCGGCGATCAAGACTGGGGCAGCTCATCCAATAAGGGCTTGACAATAGCGTTCCGTGGTAGCAACTGGCGTGTAGCTACATCTGATGGGACAACCAAAGCAGATACCGATTTTAATGGAAACTTTAATGACGGGGACTGGCATTTGATAACAGTATCCTTTGATAGGGATGGAAATATGACCCTTTATCAAGATGGAAATTCAGTGGCAAGTACTAGTATGTCTGCCCTGACGAATACAGAAAGCGGTAATCCATTGCGTTTGGCCCAAGACGGCACAAGTAATTACGGCCAATTTTTTGAGGGTAAAATTGCTGGGACAGTTATATATGATTATGTATTGAGTGCCGAAGAGGTAATGGCACTTTTTAATCGCTAATAAGTTGAGTTTTTTGAGTTAGTTTTTTTAATCAAAGCCCGGTTTTTGAGTTGAGCCGGGCTTACTTATTTCTGGTGTTATGATATTGAATTTTTTAATTGACCGAAAGATTGCTTTGATGTTGGCGGTTATGCTGTCTATGTTTTTGTACAACTCCTGCTCCTCAAGTGAGAAGGGTTCTAGCGAAAAGGAACCCTTGCCGGGTAGGAATCCCAAATTGTTGATTATTGGAATCGACGGTTGTAGACCGGATGCACTTATGGCCGCGAACACTCCTAATTTGGATGCGCTTATGGCCAATGGTATCTATTCCTTAGATGCTAGAAATACGGGAATTACATATAGTGGGCCAGGTTGGTCATCCATGTTGACCGGAGTTTGGCAGGATAAACATAAGGTAGTCGATAACTCTTTTTCAGGATCGGATTTTGTAAGGTATCCTCATTTTTTCAAGAGAATAGAGGAAAATGATCCCAATAACCGAACCGTTTCAATATCTCAGTGGCATCCTATCAACGATCAAATTGCCAAAGGTGTTGTAGATATTGCAAGAAACACCGCAGATTCAAGTGAAGATGTAAAAAATAAGGCTATAGCTGAACTGGGTGTTGAGGAGCTTAGGGCCCTTTTTGTTCATTTTGATGATGTAGACCATGCCGGCCATAGTTCCGGTTTTAGCCCTGACAATTCCTATTATGTTTCTGCCATTGAGACCGTTGATGCTGCCATTGGGGAGTTGGTTATGGCAATGGAGAATCGTTCAAATTATCTAATGGAAGATTGGGCTATTATTGTGAGTACGGATCATGGCGGTATTGGTAGTAGCCATGGAGGAGATAGTGATGAAGAGCGGACGATTTTTATGATTGTTAGTGGTGACAATGTCCCTAAAAAGGAAATTGCCAAAACCACAACTGAAATCGAGGTCCCTCCAGTAAGCAATTGCTTGAATAGTGATACCGAACTTTATTTTGAATCCAATGGGGTACTATCGGTTCCTAATAATGCTGCTTATAGTTTTGGCACTACCCAAGATTTTTCCATTGAATGCCGCATTCGTAGTAAGGTGCCGGCAGATGTTGGTATTATAGCCAAGAAGAATTGGGACAGCGGTTTGTTGCCTGGATATGTTTTTTCTTTCAAGCCCGATACCAAAAATTTTAAAGTAAATGTTGGGGATGGCGCCAATAGAGTTGACGTGGAGGCCGGGCAAATTACGGATAATGAATGGCATATGGTAAGTGCCACTTTTGATAGGGACGGTCTGTTAAAAATATATGTCGATGGTGTTTTAAAAAATAGTTCCGATATGTCATCCATCGGAAACATAGACAATAACTTTCCATTAACCTTTGGGGCAGATGGCAATGGTACTTATGCCTACAGTGGATATATTTCCGAAGTGAGGATATTTAATGGTTTGTTGGAAGCAGAAACTGTAGATACATGGAAATGCAAAGTATTGGATGATACCCATCCAATGGTAGCCAATATTAAAGGGCATTGGAAATTGACTGAAGGCTCTGGAGCGGTAATAGCTGATTCCAGTCCAACGGCCGCCCACGGAATTTTGTCAGGAGGTGTCTGGAGGGATGCCACCCTTACCACAATGGAAACGGTAAGTAATTATAGCGGTACGCCAAGTACGGTCGACGTTGTAAAAACAGCTCTGACCCATTTATGCATTCCAATTAGTCCTAGCTGGGGTTTGGAAGGAAATTCACTTTTGAATTCCTCCTGCAATGACCAATAATTTTGATTATAAAATTATCCTATTAGTAAATATTTTGTACTTTAGTGCAAAATTAATGAGAAACTCAAAGACTTTTTAAAACATGAATATTAACGACAGAAATTACCCTAAGCAAAAGCAGACCATTATTGGAATATGTATGGATGGAACCTCTTATCCCTATTATGAAGGGGCCAAGGAGGTAATGCCCAATTTGCAAAGGTTTATTAAGGAAGGTTCCATGGGAATGGTAAAAAGTGTTATTCCATCCTTTACCAATCCGAACAATATGGCGATTGTTACAGGGGTTACGCCCAAGGTGAACGGAATTTGTGGGAATTTTTATTGGGATACCGACCTTCAGGAAGAGGTAATGATGAACGATCCTAAGTATCTTAAGGTGCCAACCATTTTATCAGAGTTAAGTAAAAACGGTAGAAAAGTGGCTGTGGTTACCGCCAAGGATAAGTTGCGAAAAATGCTTGCCCACAATTTGGATGGTATCTGCTTTTCGGCAGAATTTGCCAATCAGGCCACTATGGAGGAAAACGGTATTGAAAACGTAGAGCAAGGATTAATGGGCAAGGAAAGACCAGGTATCTATGATCCATATATTTCCGTGTATTGTATAGAGGCCGGTGCCAAATTGTTAAAGCGCGAACATTTTGATGTTATGTATTTAACAACAACCGATTTTGTGCAGCATAAATATGCTCCCGGAAGTCCGGATGCCAACGATTTCTTATCAAAAATAGACCTTTGGCTGGGGGAACTGGACAAGTTGGGAGCCATTATCGGAGTAACCGCCGATCATGGTATGCAGGCCAAGACCAATGCGGATGGTAGTCCAAAAGTGCAGTTTATAGAACAACTTTTGGATGCCCAAAATATTAAATCGAGGGTAATATTGCCTATCACGGATCCCTATGTTGTGCATCACGGGGCCTTGGGAGGTTATGGTACCTTGTATTTGGAAGATAAAGCCCAGTTACAGGCGGCCAAGGACTATTTGTTGTCCCTGGACGGAATAGAAAAGGTACTTACCAATGCCGAGGCGGTTGAGGAATATGAACTTCCCGGCGATAGAATTGGGGACTTGGTGGTATTGGCAGATTCGGCCACTACCATTGGTAGAACCCCTGATTGGCACGAATTGGATAAGGTTAAGGAAGGCTTGCGTTCACATGGGGGAGAACACTGTCAAGTGGTGCCCATGATATTTAACAAGAAATTGAACGCCGAATACAGTGAAAAATTGGCGTCCGGGGCTAGTAGGAACTTCGACTTGTTCCATTTTTTGAGCAACGGATTCTCTAACTAAACCATTTAAAACAATACTATGATCGAGTTTGGAAGTATAATTAATGGAAAGCAGGTTAAAAGTGGGGAATGGATAGATATTTATAACCCATACACCAAAAAGCAGGTGGGCAGGGTAGCTTCCTTGGATACAAAAACCTTGGATAAGGTGTTGACTGATACCAAGAACACTAAAATTAACCTTACCCGTTATGAACGTTACGATATACTGAATAAAATTGCAAATGCTTTGGAAGAGCGGGTTGATGAGGTAAGTAAAATGATTACCGATGAGACCGGACTTTGTTTAAAGGATACCCGTTATGAAGCCAGTAGAGTTTCGGATGTGCTGCGATTTTCTGCCATGAAGGCTTTGGATGATGACTCCCAGGTATTTCCCTGTGATGTTTCAAAAAATGGTAAACCAAGAAGGATATACACCACTCGTGTTCCCTTGGGACTCATTAGTTGTATAACGCCTTTCAACCATCCTATGAACCAAGTGGTTCACAAAATAGCCCCGGCAATTGCCACCAACAATACTGTGGTCTTGAAACCATCTGAGAAAACTCCCTTATCGGCTTATTATTTTGCACAATTGGCCTTGGACTGTGGTCTGCCACCCAATATGTTGAACGTAATAAATGGTGCAGATGTGCAGGCTACGGCAGAGATGATGACCATACATCCAGAAATTACCATGGTATCCTTTACAGGGGGTAGTAAGGTTGGGAAAATAATAGCCTCCAAAGCAGGATATAAAAAATTGGTTTTGGAGTTGGGAGGTAGTTCCGCATTGTTGGTGCTTGAAGATGCCGATATAGATGAGGCGGTAGAGGTTACCATGTCCGGAACCTTCAAAAATTCCGCCCAGCGTTGTACCGCTATTAGAAGAATTTTGGTGCATGAGAGTATAGCGGATGATTATGCCGCTAAATTAACTGCTCGGGTTGAAGCTTTAAAATATGGGGATCCATATGATGCTGAAAATGATATGGGTACTGTTATTACCGAGGAATCCGCCAAGGAAATGGAATTGCGTGTCCAAGATGCTATTGATAAAGGAGCAATTTTATTGGCTGGACATAAAAGGGATGGTGCCCTCTATGCCCCTACCGTTTTGGATCATGTGCAAAATGTACACGAAGTGGTGGCCAAGGAGACCTTTGGGCCTGTTGCGCCAATAATCCGCTTTAAAACTTTGGATGAGGCCATCGATATTGCCAACGACACCCCTTACGGCCTGTCTGGCGGAGTAGTAAGTAATCACTGGCCATCTATTCAGAGAGTTATTACCGAATTGGATACCGGTACCGTAAACGTAAACGAAGCACCAAGTTACCGATTGGAATGGACACCCTTTGGAGGGGTGAAAGATTCAGGCTTGGGGTACAAGGAAGGGGTTATCGAGACCATGAAAGGGTATACCTATGTCAAGACCTATTCCCTGCCATGGGATATAGCCTAAGGTGAGTATCTATAATTTTTAATAAAATTTAAGTAATTCAAAAATCTTAATCGAAAATACGAAATGCAAATAAAAAGAAATGTGTTGCTCAATCCTGGTCCGGCAACTACCACTGATTCCGTAAAATTGGCCCAGGTCGTTACCGATATTTGTCCAAGGGAAAAGGAATTCGGAGACCTAATGGAATACTGTGCCACTGAGATCACCAAATTTGTGGGAGACCCTAAGGAATATGCCACTGTTTTGTTCGGGGGTTCAGGAACGGCCACCGTAGAGGCTATCTTGAGTTCCGTTGTACCCGAAAACGGACGCATTCTTATAATAGATAATGGTGCTTATGGCAAGCGCATGTGCCAGATAACCAAAATTTATAAATTGGATACGGTAGTTTTTGAATCGTCGTCCATAGAGCCAATTGATCTAAAAGCTCTTGAAGAGGTAATAAAAGGAGAAAAGGGGTTAACGCACTTGGCCATGATACATCATGAAACCACTACAGGTTTGTTAAATGATATTTCTGCCGTAGGGAAATTATGTGCCAACTATGATATTAGTTTTATAGTGGACTCCATGAGCGGTTTTGCTGCTATTCCAGTAGATATGAAGACCATGAATATTGATTATTTGGCAGCCAGTTCCAATAAAAATATTCAAGGAATGGCGGGAATTGGTTTTGCCATATGTAATAAGAAAGCATTGTTGGCAACAGAATCCATTCCCATGCGGAACCTCTATTTAAACTTATATGCACAGTATGCCTATTTTGAAAAAACACATCAAACCAGGTTTACTCCTCCTGTACAAACCTTCTATGCATTAAAGCAGGCCATTATAGAGACCAAAGAAGAAACCATTGTAAAGCGTTATGACAGATATGCCAAGTCATGGGAAACATTACTAAGCGGGATAGAGGAAATGGGATTGGAATATTTAATAGATAGGGAACATCACTCTAAAATTATAACCTCTATCATTGAGCCCAAGAATGATAAATATGATTTTGATGAAATGCACGATTATTTCTTTGAAAGAGGGTTTACCATATACCCGGGGAAGGTAAATAACTATGATACGTTCAGGATTTCCAATATAGGACAGATCGATTATAAGGATATGGAAAACTTTCTAAAAGTATTGAAGGAATACCTTGTTCAAATAGGGTTTTTGGAAGATTGATTTGAAGCGAACAGCAGACGAGAACCTAATAGTGAAAGTTGCTTTTTGTTTTTAATCTAAATGCAGTGGTAACTGAATAAATGTTCCACAATATCAATTAAATGCCGCCACCTGTTCAGAATTACAGGTGGTGCGCACTTTCTAACCATTTTTTTAGTCATGTGATCTCAAATTTTAAGTAATATAAATAACCAAAACCAAACATGAGTTTAACCGTAGATCAAAAATATTGGAGGAAGAGAATATTTGTTCTTACTTGGCTCGCCTATGCGGGCTTTTATTTTGGAAGGAAGAACTTATCGGTTACATGGAGTTCCATGGAGCAGGATTTGGGACTCGACAATTCTGACTACGCTTCCATCATTTTTGTATATAGTTTGATATATACCATTGGGCAATTTGTTAATGGGTACCTGTCCGATACTTTTGGACCCAGAAAGGTGGTAACGGTTGGGTTGTTACTAGCCGCAATTGGAAACTTATTTCTTGGAATGACATTTTCTGCTGGCGTAATTGTTTTTCTTATAGCGGTTAATGGCTATGGGCAATCTACGGGTTGGAGCGGATTAATAAAAAATATGACCCCTTGGTTCAGAAGAACGGAGCGAGGTATAGTTATGTCATGGTGGTCTACCTGTTACGTTACCGGGGGCTTTCTGGCTACTATATTTGCTACCTATGCGGCTTTTGATATGGAGTTCCTTTCAGAGCTTGGTTGGAAAAGGGGTTTCATATTTCCGTCGGTGATTCTTTTTGTTATTGCCATCTTATACCTTCTGTTTACCAGAAACAATCCTGAAGATGTTGGCCTTCCCAAAATCGTTGAAAACAAGTACGAATTTGAAGGAGGGGCCAAGGCAGAGAAGCTTAAAATATTGGGTCTGTTACTGAGGAATAGTTCCCTATGGATCTATTCCAGCTGCTATATGATCCTAAAGATGACCAGATATGCCTTTCTTTTTTGGTTGCCTGTCTATTTGGAGAAAGCGCTGCACTATGATGTCAGCGATGCAGGTTATATGTCTTCGGTATATGAGCTTATAGGTTTTTTTGGTGTCATCCTAGCGGGTTACAGTTCGGATAAGATCTTTAAATCCAATCGATTTAGCACCGTTGCCATAATGATGATCGGATTGGGTCTTGCCTGCCTAGCCCACCCCTATATGGTTCCTTATGGAAGAATAGCTACAATAATCAGTATAGCCCTTATAGGGATAGCCACTTATGGGCCGGATTCACTTATCTGTACAGCCGGCTCCATGGATGTTGGGGGTACCAAGGGAGCGGCAATGGCTGCTGGCATTATTAATGGGATGGGGTCTATTGGGCAAATGTTTTCAGGTTTTATTGTAGTAGCCATCAATGAGTATTACGGCTGGGACAATCTATTTTACTTTTTTGTTGTCATGTCGTTCATTGGAGGAGGATTAGCGGCCATAAAGTGGAACCTTCAAAGTACGGATTAACCGTTGTAAGTTGTTAAATGGAACCAGAAGAATTGCCTTTTTAAACGAGTTATATATAAAGCGTCGATTTTATGTGTTTGAATCTTATTCTTTATCAAATTCAATGACTGGAGAGAACTACATTCAGGATAGGTTCCCGGTTTTTAAGGATACTTGGAAATTTTTTATGTTTATAGAAAAGGATTTTTCTTTAGGCTTAAATGCTGGCCAAGTACTGGCCGTGATATTATCATCCATAATTAGAGTGTTTGGCAACCTTGCGGGGCAGTTTTTTAATTTTTGGAATCCTGCGGAGTTGGGGTCTGAGCCTAAAAATCACATTGCGTTCAGGGTCTCATTAAATTTTCAAAACTAAATGGATTCCAGGACCAACTATAGTTCGCAATTTCGAAAATACCAATGGAAAATGCTCTTTGCGGCAATGTTCTGTTACCTCTTCTATTACACGGGTAGACAGAATTTTGGATGGGCCATTCAAGGTATGGCACTCGAATTTAATGTTACCAAACAGCAAATAGGTTGGGCCGGTGCGGCATTGCTTTGGGCGTATGGGATAGGACAGTTTATCAATGGCAATTTGGCCGATAAGTATGGTGCACGGAGGATGATGGCAATTGGTGGCCTGCTTTCCGTTTTCTTGAACTGGGGGATAAGTTTTGCAACCGCCTATTGGATGATTGTGATTTTTTGGGCTTTTAACGGTTTTGCCCAATCTCTGGGCTGGGCACCTGGGAGCCGCTTAATTGCTAACTGGTGGGGAGTTAAGGAAAGAGGCAAGGCTTTTGGATTTTATGTTTTTGCCGCTGGATGTTCTTCGATCCTAATTTATCTATTGTCCATAATTATCCTACATGTATATGAACTGGATTGGCAATGGCTTTTTAGATTACCGGTATTATTACTTCTTTTAGGCTGTATCATTTTCTATTTTGTAGCCAGGGATAAACCGGAGGACGCAAGATTGGATCCCTTAAAGGAGGATACTGAATCCGTTGGTCCCCAAGTCATGGAAAGATCTATAGATCGCTACAAAAATGTTTTGAGGAACAAGAAGTTTATTTTGGCATGTATCTCCATTGGTTTTCAAAATATGGCCCGTTATGGACTTCTCGTGTGGGTACCGCTATATTATTTGGGCAGCAAATTACAGGATTCCTCAAATTTGTGGATTGCCTTAGCGCTGCCGGTGGGAATGGCCTTGGGGGCGATTTTCTTTGGGCAACTATCCGATAGGGTCTTTAGATCAAATCGATCAAAACCTATAGCTTTATCTATGGGTTTGGCAGGCCTGGTGATTTTGATATTATATCTGGTTCCAAAGGAAAATATACTGGGTGGATTGATTCTATTGTTTGCAGCGGGATTTTTGGTGTACGGTCCGCGATCCTGTTTTTGGCCCTTAAGCCCTGATTTATTGGGTGTTAAAAGGTCTGGTACAGGAGTAGGGGTTATGAACGCTTTTGCCTCGGTTTTTGCAGGTGCAGGGGAGCCATTTATAGGGTATATGGTAGACGCAACTAGCCAACAAAATATAGTTTTTGTGGTAACTGCGGTGATGTGCTTTTGTAGCGCTATGATAATATTATTTGTGAGGCATTGAATCTAATTTTGGGTCAAGAGCTTTTAGATTTTTTGATGATAGTCAATGAGTTTTAATTTCAAAAAGGAAATATAGTACAATGGAAAAGCACAGATTTGTATTGGTGACATAATGTAATTTCAGCGACTGGAAAATCTAAGCTCTCAATAATTCAATGGTTTATTTTTTTACCATTTAATAATATATGGGATTAGGCCAATACTGGGCAATTGGCTTTATTGTGTTCCTAATAACGAGAAAGTTTGAAATTGATAATTGACAAAATGATCATTTTAAAAATTTATAATAACAACATTGCTGACGCATATGATAATATCATATGTAAAAATTCATTCATCCAATGCAGGAAGATAAGCTAATAAAAACTGAATTTCAGATTTTTGAGGAGGCCGGGAAGTCCTTTAAATACGAAGAAAAAGAAATCGAACTAAACCTCAATTCCGGTGAAGTTTTGGTCAAGGTACTTTTATCTACCATATGCGGCTCCGACCTACATACAATTGAAGGGAAAAGAAAAGAGGATGTACCGTGTATTCTCGGTCATGAGGCAGTTGGTGAAATAATCCGGGTTAATGACAGGAAAGGTTTTGAAATTGGTGATAGAGTAACCTGGACCATTGCGGATAGTTGCGGTAAATGTGCTGCATGTACTGATTATGGACTGCCGGAAAAATGCCATGAACTTTTTAAGTATGGCCACGCTTCCATCAACAAGGGAAGTGGATTAAATGGCTGTTATTCCAACATCATCCATATTAGAGAGGGTACACATTTGGTGAAGGTTCCAGAGGTCGTCAGCAACCCTATGGCCGCACCCGCCAATTGCGCCCTTGCAACAATGGTAAATGCTGTGTCCCATTTAAAAAAAGTGCCCAAAAAAGTAGTAGTGCAGGGAGGGGGGCTTCTTGGGGTCTATGCCTGCGCACTTTTAAAGGAAAAGGGCGTTGACGAGATATATTGTTTGGATATCAATTTGGATCGATTTGAGATTATAGGAAAATTTGGAGCAGTACCTGTCGATGGCCGGGATATGCAAAAGGCAACTTCATTTTTATTGGACAGGCTTGGAGATGGGGCGGATGCCATTTTTGAGGTTGCCGGAGTTAAGGAATTGATTCCTCAAGGAATATGTTTGTTAAGACCAGGTGGGGAATACGTTTTGGTCGGGTTGGTACATCCAGATTCCGAATTGAAGGTCACGGCCGAACAAATTATTAGAAAATGTCTCGCCGTAAAGGGTGTTCACAATTATGCCCCTTGGCATTTGGAAGAAGCTATTGACTTTTTGGAACGAAACCATAGCAACTTTCCTTTTGGTGAACTTGTGAGTCCGCCCTTTAACTTGGAAAATATGGAAGAGGCCGTAATAGAGGCAAAAAAACAACATTGGTTTAGGGTCTCGGTTAAACCAAAATCATAAATGAATCCTATAGAAAATACAAATCAAAATTTTCGAAGGTACCAATGGAAAATGTTGTTTGCAGTTATGTTCTGCTACCTATTTTACTATACCGGCAGACAGAATTTCGGTTGGGCAATTCAAGGTATAGCCCTAGAATTTAATGTAGCAAAACAATATATTGGCTGGGCCGGTGCCGCCATGCTTTGGGCTTATGGAATAGGACAATTTATTAACGGTAATTTGGCGGATAAGTTTGGCGCACGCCGGATGATGGTGATTGGAGGCGTTCTTTCGGTACTTATGAACTGGGCTACAAGTTTTGCAACCGCTTATTGGATGATCGTAGTATTCTGGGCCTTGAATGGCTTTTCACAATCATTGGGCTGGGCTCCAGGGAGCCGCATGGTAGCCAATTGGTGGGGTGGGAAGGAGAGAGGAAAAGCTTTTGGTTTTTACGTTTTTGCAGCTGGGTGCTCCTCGGTACTCATTTATTTGTTGTCCATAATAATGTTGGACATTTATGAAGTGGATTGGCGGTGGCTTTTTAGATTGCCGGTATTGTTACTTCTTTTGGGCTGCGGTGTTTTTTATTTCGTGGTTAGGGATAAACCGGAAGATGCTGGTTTTAAATCCGTTAAGGATGACATGGCGTTTGTTTTGCCCAAAGAAAATGAAAGCTCTTTGGAACGGTACAAAAAGGTTTTTTGTAACAAAAAATTCATATTTGCATGTATCTCAATTGGCTTTCAAAATATGGCAAGATATGGGCTTCTGGTTTGGGTGCCTCTTTATTATTTGGGAACAAAATTAAATGAAAACACCAATTTGTGGATTGCTTTGGCCCTTCCAGTGGGGATGGCCTTGGGGACCATTTTTTTTGGACAATTATCGGATAGAGTCTTTGATTCCAATAGGTCCAAACCTATAGCGCTTTCAATGGGTTTGGCAGGTTTGGTCATTTTAATGGTTTATCTGGTGCCCAAAGAAAATTTACTTGGGGGCCTTGTGCTAATGTTTGCTGCCGGGTTTTTAGTATATGGCCCACAATCCTGTTATTGGCCCCTGAGTCCGGATTTGTTGGGAGTTAAAAGGTCGGGAACAGGAGTAGGGGTTATGAACACCTTTGCTTATGCCTTTGCAGGGGCAGGTGAACCCTTTATAGGATATATGATAGATGTTACCGGAGAACAAAATATAGTTTTTGTGGTAACTGCGGTGATGTGTTTTTTTAGTGCTCTGATAATATTATTTGTGAGGCGCTGATATTAAAATTGTAATCTCCTATATCCATGTAGTCAATGAATAAATATCATTTTAGATTAAATAATATAGAATATGATTAGGAAGCGGAATTTGATCGTTTGTTGGAGTTTTATTTGGTTGTTGGGTAGTTGTAGTACTGCCAAAGAAGCCCCGGAAAATAGGGTTCATACGAAACGCGTTGTTGCTATTGGCTTGGACGGTATAAGTGTGGATGGCTATAAAACGGCAAAACACCCAAATATGGATGCGCTTATGGCAGACGGGGTGCTGTCCTTGACCACCAGAAATGTTATGCCCTCGGTGACCCTGCCCAATTGGACTTCCCACCTTACAGGAAGTGGTCCAGAACAGCATGGTGTATTAAGTAATGGGTGGACAAAAGAAAGAGTGATTTTACCAAGTGTTGATAATGATGATGACGGGTATTATCCTTCCATTTTTAAAATATTGAAAGAAGCTATTCCAAAAGTTAAGACAGCCTTCTATTACAATTGGGCCGAATTGATCAATTCGTTCAACCCTCGCTATATCGATGAGGTAAGTTTTGAAGGGAATGATGAATACCAAAATAATTATGGAAAGGCTTTCGATTTTATCGTTAATAACAAGTCGGATCCTACCATGGTATTTCTTTATTCGGTTCATACAGATCATGCTGGACACAATCATGGTTGGATGTCCCCGGAATATATTGCGTCTATTGAAGAGGTAGATGTGCATATTGGGCAGTTTATAAGGAAACTTAAGGATGAAGGTCTTTACAAGGATACACATTTTATGTTCTTTACGGACCATGGCGGTGTACCCGAAAAAGGTCATGGGGGTATAACCCCTCAGGAATTGGAAGTGCCATGGGCCATAACTGGCCCTGGAATAAGAAAGGGGGAAATGCTAACGGAACCTAATAATTCTGTTAATACGGCTATGACCATAGCTTACCTTTTTGAGTGTGGGAATGTTCCGCTTTCATGGACCGGGGAAGTGCCCATATCCATATTTGAAAGTCAGGCACCCTAGGCAAATCCATAAGAACAGTGTAATATTTTAAAGTGGGGTGCATTTAATTCAAGGCATAAAATAATTTAGAAAAAGAGATATTAAATGATGGGCAAGTCCGATGAAAAAATGGATCTAGTCATAATTGGAGGCGGCATATTTGGTTGTGCCATTGCCTATTATTTCAGTAAAAACAATCCAGGAAAACAGCTAATGCTCTTGGAGCGTAACGAGCTTAACAATGCTGCCACAAGTAGGGCTGCTGCCCTAATGACCATGGTAAGGTCCAAGCGCTCCTATATTCCGCTGACCATAGAGACTTTTAAAGTCGCCAAGGAAATGGAGGAGGAACTAGGAGAAACTTTGGACTTTAAGGTGGTGGGTATGATGCATGTAGCAGCAAGCGAAGCCAAGGTAAGGGATCTGGAAGTGTTAATGGGCATTGCCAGGGAATTCGATCAGGAAGCATATTACATTAGCAAGGAAGAGGCCAAGGAAAAAGCACCTTGGCTAAAGTTGGACGAGGCGTTGAAAATAGGATTTGTTCCCAATGAAGCCTATTGTGACCCCTATATGTTGGGGACTTTTTTTGCCAGATGTGCCAAAAACCGGGGAACTAAAATTCGCCAAGGGGTAGAGGTAGTTGGTTTAATACATGAGGCCGGTACGGTGAAGGGCGTAAAGACTACTGAAGGGGATATCCTAGCAGAGACCGTTGTGGATGCGGCTGGTGTTTGGGCACCTCTGTTGGCCGAGGAGGTGGGGGCGGGCCTTCCTATGGCCCCAGTGCGAAGTCAGTATTGGATAACGGAACGCTCCGATCTGTTTCCCACTAATTCGCCCATGGTCCTTTTACCGGATGCCCAAGCCTATGCCCGACCCGAAGGGGGAGGCCTGTTGTTTGGGATTCGCGAGGGAAAATCGTTGGTCGCTTCCCCTAAAAATGTGCCCAAGGATATTACCGATTTCGTTTTTAGTGCCGATGGAGGAATGGACGATCTTTTTGAGAATGGGGAGCGACTTGCCCGTTTTTTTCCTGCTTTTTACGATATGGGAATCAAATATTATGTGGCCGGATTTTCGGGCTATACGCCAGACTCCCAATTGGTAGTAGGAGAGGTACCGGGCGTAAAAGGATTCCTTGTGGCCTCGGGGTGTTGTGGTGCAGGGATTTCCGTTGCAGGCGGGGTAGGGCTCGGCATTGCTGAAATGGCAGCGGGAAGGCCAAACCCCCTCGATTTTTCGGAATTTCAAATTTCTAGATTTGGCAAAATAGATCCCTTTGGGAATGAATGGCTGAACAAGTGTGCCGCCGCCAGATCCAATAAGGTAAGTGGTTAAACAATTAAGGAAGTACATCATGCAAAATCAAGAAAAAGGACGTCGTAAGTTCATGGCCAAGATGGGCTTGGGAACTTTGGCTTTGGGGATGGGTAATGTTGGGGCTTACGCCTTTGCACCTAAAAATGAGATCACTAAAAAAAACAAGGTCAATATTGGTTTTATTACCGATGTCCATCACGGCTTTTGTGCAGACGGGCTTGAGCGTTTGCAGGTATTTATAAAGGAGGCATCTTCTCGAAAATTGGATTTTATTATTCAAGGTGGCGATTTTTGCTTTGCAACGGAAGAAGCCCGGGAATGTATGGATCTTTGGAACACCTACAAGGGTGAAAAGTATCATGTGCTGGGGAACCATGATATGGACAAGGTTACCAAGAAGGAAGCCATGGATTTTTTCGGGATGGAGAGTAATTATTATTCCTTTGATAAGGGCGACTTTCATTTTGTGGTAATGGATGGAAATTTTATACTGAAAGATGGGAGATATGAGGATTATGGCAATGCCAATTTTTATATTGATCAACAGAATAGAAGTTTGGTAAACCCGGAACAAATTGAATGGCTAAGGGAGGATTTGGAAAAAACGGATAAGCAGACTATTATTATTTCACATCAGGCCTTTGACGAAATTTGGGACGGTTGGTCCTCTCCCAGTAGGTTTGAGGTTAGAAAAGTTATTGATGATGCCAACAATAGAACGGATTATCAAAAGGTTATTGCCTGTTTCTGTGGCCACCATCATGTAGACGATCACAGTTATATAAACAATGTGCACTATTTCCAGATGAACAGCGCCTCTTATTTTTATGTTGGAGAAGGCTATGGCTCCGATGGCAGTAAGGCCATGTACGAGGATTCCATTTTTGCCTTTTTAACCCTGGATCCCAGTGGTAAAATTTCAATTGAAGGACGCAACAGTCAATTCGTACGTCCAACCCCTATGGAAAAAGGCCACCCCGATGCGCCAAGACTTTCCGCATCCATTAGTGATAGGAGTGTTGGCTTTAAGAAGAAAGTATAAAATGAGATCTAATTGTAAAATCAGCACTGTAAATGAATCAAGTTTTTTGTAAGTCGTTCCAAAGTAGAGAGATACTTCTGTTTAATTATAAATTAAGGCCATTGACACACGGCCTAAGAGTGCTATTTAGTGGAATTGTTAAGTTCACTCCCATTCTTATCATTTTGCTGATCTGCCAATTGGCAATATCGCAACAAGCTGTTTTTCAAATGGATTTTGATGACAATAGCTTCGAGGAAAAAATCATTTCTAAAGACCATGCTATTTATATGGTAGATCTTCAGCAGTCCCAATTTGCAGAGGGGTTGTCCGGTTATGCTCTTGATCTTTCAGCAAACGCCTCGTTGAGGAGACCAGTAAAATTAAATAAAGGCAGCTTTCCTGTTCTTACCGAACAATCGTCTTTTAGTGTTCAAATCTGGGTAAAAACCTTGGCCAATGCCAAAATGGGGGCCGTTATTGCTGGAAATAAAAATACCGATGAGCTTTCTAACATTGGGTGGCAAATATATACCCAGGAGAATGGAGCTTGGGCATTAAATCTCAGCGATGGGAAGAATAGATATGACTATAGGCCCACTGCGGAAAGACAAGCAGTTAACGATGGACGTTGGCATCAGATTTTATTAAGTATCGATCGTGATAAAGATGAACTTTGGGTGTATTTTGATGGCAAGAACGTGGCCATATACAATATGCCGGAGTTAAAAGGCTTGGAATCCGAATTGGCCACAGTTATCGGAGGTTCCGATGAAAAATGGGAATATGGGTCCTATGGGCAATGGAATGCCTTTAATGGCTTTTTGGATGAAATAAAGGTATGGGATTCGGCTATTGATGCCGAAACCGTTGAGAAGTTGTACTCCCAATATTACCCAATTTCGGAAAATAATCCATTAGTATTGGACGCCCGTCATTTAAAAGTGTTGACCTGGAACATTTGGCATGGAGGAAATAGATATGGCAAAGAGGTAGGAGTACAACGGGTCATCGAAACCATTAAGGCTACCAATGCGGATATTGTAGGACTTATAGAAACTTATGGCTCGGGGGAAATAATTGCTGATTCCTTGGGCTATTACTTTTATCTGATAAGCTCCAATTTGTCTATAATGAGTCGTTATCCGATTACTGAAACCATTAAAATTTTTAAGCCATTTAATTTTGGTGGGGTTAAATTAAATATGGGCCCTTCCAAAGAATTAATCTTTTTTGATACCTGGCTGCATTATTTGCCGGATTATAGCAAGAGCATCATAACAGAGAATAAAAGTCCAAAAGCCTTGATAGCGGATGAGGAAAATACACGCCAGGGGGAAATAAAGGAAATTTTAAAAGGCATAACACCGTATCTAAAAAACACAGATGAAACCCCTGTAATTATGGTGGGCGATTTTAATATGGGGTCACATCTGGATTGGACAAAGGAAACCAAGGATATCCATTACGGAAAAATAGTTGAATGGCCAGAGAGTAAGGAAATGTACCTTGCCGGATTTATAGACAGTTATCGTGAATTGCACATTGATCCTTTGTTGGATCCCGGATTTACATGGACTCCAAGAGCTGCCACCTCTTCGGACAAATACGGACTCAGGGACAGAATCGACTATATCTATTATAAAGGAAAAAGTTTGAATGTTTTGGAATCCAAAGTAATCGATTACCACCCTGTTATGTTCCCTTCGGATCACGCAGCTGTTTTTAGTGTTTTTCAATTGAATTAATTGTCTATTTTTGCTATATTAAATGTCATTGTGGCAAATTCATGCCTGCAAATGACCAATAGTAGCTAAATGGATGACATTCTAATAAACATAGGTAGGCAATTAAAATTGGCCCGCCAGAAGAGGGATTTGACCTTGCAACAGGTGGCAAAAAGAACTGGTGTTAGCGCCGGACTTATTTCTAAGATTGAAAATTTAAGAACCACGCCATCTTTACCGGTGCTATTAAAAATAATGCAGACGCTTAGTATAGATCTGTCCGAGCTGGACCTGTCATCCAGTGTTACCGGAGATTATATCGTTATCAAAAATGGAACGGGGACCAAGGAAGAACGTGAAGATTCCGTAAACCTGGAATATACGCACCTTTTGTCCAGTCCTTCTTCGGATAGTAGTATAAGGGTGTATATTGTTAGTGTTGCTGCTGGAGCATATCGAAAGCCAATCTCAACCAACGCCAATGAACTAATTTATGTGCTTGGAGGAAAGGTAAATTATTTGCTTAAAAAGGACAAGGTGCTTTTGGAAAAAGGAGATTTACTTTATTTTGATGGCTCTATTCCACATGGCGTTTCCAATGAGTTCAATGAACAGGCAACCATGTTGAAAATTTACTTTTTACATTAAGGAAGGGTAAATTTATATCCTTAATTTATTGCCTCCCGACAGTTTTTCTATAACCTGATAGGACTGATTTATTTCCGTAACCCATATAAGGGTCATTTTCCTGCAATTGTTATTATTGATAAGGGTGGACTGCCATGCTTATTATTTGCCAATTCTTACATGCAGACACCATTTTTGTCAGGTTTTGCAATTATATTTTCTACGCTAGAAGGCCTTGAAACAAAAATTTTCAAATCTTGTTTAAAAATCGAATTGCGCTAATAGTAAAGGCTAAGGGCGATATATAGGTTTTATCTATGGTAAAATCATATCAACAGTTAAACTCTATATGGAATAATGGGGTATCGCATGGTTATTGTATAAATAGGGTTGTAAATTAACGTATTAACATAAAAACAATACATGAAAGTATTAGTAATTGGGGCAGGGAATATGGGATTGACCTACGCGGAATCCATGTCAAAATCAAAACTGTTAAAGAAAAGAAATTTAATGATTTTGGACAGTTCCCAAGAAAAGACCTTGTCCTTAAAAAAGATTTTACATTTTGAAGTACATGAAAATTTGGAGGATTGTGTGCCCAAGGCAGATTTAATCTTTATTGCGGTAAAACCTTTCCATAGCGAGGATTTATTTAAGAAGATGAAAGACCTGGTCAAAGAGGGACAGATTGTTATATCAATTATGGCAGGAGTGACTATAAAGTCCATGCAAGACCAATTGGGACTTCAGAAAATTGTCCGTGCCATGCCAAATTTACCTGCCCAAATTGGGAAAGGGGTAACTTCATATACGGCTTCTAAGGAAGTCTCAAGAATAGAATTGTTGACCATAGAAAATTTATTGGATACTACAGGGAAGTCTATTTTGGTAAGCTCCGAGAAGTTTATAGATGCCTCCACAGGTATTTCTGGGAGTGGTCCGGCCTACGTTTTCTATTTTATGCAGAGCATGATGGAAGCTGCTTTAAAAATGGGCTTTTCGGGCAATGACAGTAAGATGTTGGTTAGTCACACCTTTGAAGGCGCCGTAGAGTTGTTTAATCAATCCGATCTTTCTCCTAATTCTTGGATGGAAAGGGTAGCCTCCAAAGGGGGCACTACCAGGGCGGCATTGGATTCCATGGAAGACAATAATGTAAAGGAGCTTATTAAAGAGGCTGCTTACTCCGCTTTTAATCGCGCTGTAGAACTAGGACAAGATAAATAAGATATGTATAAACAGAGAGTAGTTATAAAAGTAGGTACCAATGTAATGACCAATAAGGATAACAGGATAGTAAAACCTGTCCTTGATCATTTGGTACAACAGATAGCAGAATTGTACGAACGCAATATCATGTCGGTTTTGGTTTCTTCGGGATCGGTTATAGCGGGCATGGAGGTAATGGGGGAGAGTCAGATTACGGACAAGGCCACAAGGCGACAAGTGTATTCGGCAATTGGGCAACCAAGGATGATGCGCCATTACTATAATATATTTCAAGATTATGGAATGAAGTGTGCCCAAGTGTTGGCAACCAAAAGGGATTTTAATCCGGGAAGCCACCGCGATAATATGATCAATTGTTATGAAGGCTTATTGGCAGAAGGCGTGGTGCCCATTGCCAATGAGGATGATGCCGTTTCCTTGACCAATTCCATGTTCTCGGACAATGATGAGTTGGCAAGTCTGGTAGCGGAACTTACCAAAGCAGATAAGTTGATTATCCTTACCGATACGGACGGATTATTTACAGGACACCCTGATGATAAGGATACCGAAGTAATACAGAATGTAAGCGTGGACCAGAATGTGGAGAAATATATAAAGACCATAGATAAAGGTGAAGCAGAAGGTAGGGGAGGTATGGGCTCCAAGTTGAACATCGCCAAACAGACTGCTTCCAAGAATATCCCGACCTATATTGCCAATGGGAAAAGAAAGCGGGTTATTCTGGATATTGTGGAAGGAAAGAGCGTGGGTACCAAGATTTCGGTATAACTGAAGCTAACGAAAAATAAAACGAATGATATTATTAAATACAGATATTAAGAATAAAGTATTGCAATCCATGATGCAGATTTTGGATAGCAAAAGGAACGAAATAATAGCCGCCAATCAGAAAGATCTTGATCTTTTTGATAAGGCGGATAGGGCCATGTACGATAGGCTCATAGTGGATGATAAGAAGGTAGATGGAATGATTGCAGCTATACAAGAGGTGCTGCAACAGCAAGATCCGGTAGGCAAAATAAAATCGGAACAAGCCCTTGAAAACGGATTGAAAATTGAGAATAAAACGGCGCCTTTTGGGACCATAATGATTATTTACGAATCCAGACCGGATGTTACCATAGAAGCTGCGGTTTTGGCCTTTAAAGCCAACAATAAAATTTTGTTGAAGGGCGGAAAAGAAGCCGTAAACAGCAATATTGTTTTAGAGAAATGTTGGCATTTGGCGCTAGAGGAAAATGGTTTGGATACCCAATGGATCCAACTTCTTCATATGAATAGGGAGGAGACCCAGGAATTTTTGAGGAATCCTACCGAAAAGTTGGACTTAATCGTGCCCAGAGGCGGGGAGCGGTTGATCGCTTTTGTTAAAGAGCACGCCAAATGTGCAGTATTGGTCAGCGGAAGGGGAAATAATTTTCTATTTGTAGATAAGGATGCGGATTGGGTACAAAGTTTAGAGGTAATCCTTAACGCAAAGACCCAAAAGATATCGGCCTGTAATGCCTTGGATAAAATCCTGGTCGATGTTAATATCGATGATTATTCCAACAAGATAAAGGAGCTCAATGCTATCTTAAAGGAGCAGGGAGTCTCAGTTGTAGTAGATAGCAAGGTGGCCGAGCTGCTACCTGAAAATACCGTTGTGAAAGAAGACTCTATTTGGTATGAAGAATTCTTGGCCATGAAGTGTGTGGTTGGGGCAGTAGTGGATTTGGAAGAAGCTGTTCAAAAAATCAACAATTTTTCAGGAGGGCATTCCGCAACCATTATGACTCGGAATAAGGAACTGGCCATGGAGTTCATGGATCAGGTGGATAGTGCTGCCGTATACCACAACGCCTCTACCAGATTTACGGATGGTGGACAAATGGGTGTTGGTGCGGAACTGGCAATCAGTACGGACAAACTGCACCATAGGGGTCCACTGGGACTGGAGCAGTTGGTAACCAACAAATATTACGTTTATGGGGATGGGCAGGTAAGAATGTCCTAAAAATTCTATAGCCCTTTAATGGGTACAAATATCGGTGCGGCGGTCCTAAGGCAATTTCTTGCTTCTTAAAAGGGCCGCCGCTTTTGATTTGGAGAAGTTTATAAATTTTATAAAACCTACTCTAATAACGTGAGTTCGATTTATATTTAATTGTTAATGAGTTGTTTA
>TARA_R100000935_G_scaffold37678_2_pt1 | contig 31419 bp, 25 predicted proteins | sample TARA_R100000935 | Tara Oceans TARA_R100000935 (sample SAMEA2621502) | marine metagenome | biome: marine biome (ENVO:00000447); feature: surface water layer (ENVO:00002042); material: "saline water (ENVO:00002010), including plankton (ENVO:xxxxxxxx)" | depth 5 m
CCTTATGGGGCATTTCGGCCGAAGAACCTCCATCTGCCAATGGGTTACCGGCGCCTTCACCAACTTGGGATACGGCTGTGGTAACAATAAAGTTGTCCCCGTTGTAGAAATAGGTTTCGTCATTGACAATGCCATAGACCTTTTTTTCTATGTCAAGGGTAATTTCATTGGTCTTTTCTATGGCCGTACCTTCAGGGTATTCTATATAGACATATATTTCATTGGGGATATTGTCCGGGAAGAATTCTATTTTGGTCCTTCCACTGCCTACGGACATACCGAACAGCATAAACACAACAACCAGTAGCATTGCTGTTATTCCAAAATACCAGTATACATTTTTCCCCCTTAAGGCATGTACAAGTCTTTTTTCGTACCAGTTTTCAAAACGGGTCATCGTATTTTTTTGAAAGCGAAGGGCCCATTTTTTCAATACATATTTGTAAATCCAAAACATAGCCGCCGTTAAGATCATTACAGAGCCAAGTCCTCTCATTGCCCCACCGAACAACAGTATCAATAGCCCAAGACCGCCCATAACAATGCTTATGCGAATCAGCTGTTTTCTGGTCAGTTCTTTTTCATCCGTATCCATAAAATTGGAAACCAACATGGAGTTCATAAATATGGCTACAAACAGAGAGGATCCCAATACTACCGACAAGGTAATTGGAAAATAGATCATAAACTGTCCAAATATCCCAGGCCATAGACCTAGCGGAACAAAGGCTGCGACAGTGGTGGCCGTGGAAATAATAATAGGAAAGGCAATTTCACCAATTCCTTTTTTCGCGGCTTCAATTCGCGGCATTCCCTCATCCATTAGACGATACACGTTTTCTACCACTACAATACCATTATCTACCAACATTCCCAGTCCCATGATCATTCCAAATAAAATCATGGTATTAAGTGTGTAGCCCAACCAGGACAGGATCATAAAGGACATAAACATGGACATGGGTATTGCAAAGCCGACAAATAGGGCGTTACGGAACCCTAAAAAGAACATTAGGACCCCTACCACCAAAATAATTCCGAAAATAATATTGTTTACCAAGTCATCTACCTGGTTAAGCGTTCTTGTGGAAGAATCGTTGGCAATGGAAATGTGAAGATCGGGAGGGAAATAGTTGGCCTTTGTGGTCTTGACTATTTCCTTGATTTGATCTGATGCCGAAATGGCATTCTGGCCTGCGCGTTTTTTAACATCCAACATCACAACACTTTCCCCAAATTCCCTGGCATAGGTGGTTTTATCCTTTTCATCAAAATATATAGAGGCAATATCTTTAAGGTAAACGGCCCCATTCTCGGATTTAACCACAAAATCGTTGAGTTGGCTTGGATTTTCTATCTCGCCCAATATACGTATGGTACGGCGTTGGCCACCTATCTTTAAATTTCCTGCGGACATGGTCATGTTTCCATTGCCAATGGTCTGCATTACATCGTCAAAACTAACCTTGGCAGCCATCATTTTATAGACATCTACCGCAACCTCCACTTCTTTTTCCTGTGCTCCACGGATGTCGGCCTTCTTTACTTCCGGGAGATTTTCAATCTCGTCCTGCAGGTATTCGGCATACTCCTTTAGTTTTTCTACCGGATAATCCCCGGTAAAATTGATGTTCATAATAGGAACTTCTTCAGAAAAATTTAGATCGAACACATTGGGCTCTACCTTGGCTCCGTTAAAGGTGGGCCAGTCTTCACTAGCTTTTTCACCATCAACCTCATCCTTTACCTTTTGTTTTGCCGCTTCTACGGTAATTTCTTCGTCGAACTCAACCGTGATAATGGAATAATCCTCCTGTGAGGTGGAAATAATTTCCACCACATTGCTAATATTCTTTAATTCATCCTCCAATGGATCTGTTATCAACCTTTCTATATCCTCCGCCGTATTTCCGGGATAGGGGGTACTTATATAAATCTTGGTCTCTATGATCTCTGGGAAGTCTTCCCTTGGCATTGCCAGATAGGAGGAAAAACCGATCCATAGAAAGATACCGATCATTACATAAATAACCGATGGGTTATCTATTGCCCAGGACGATAAACTAAATTCTTTGTCTGCGTTTTTTTGTAGTTTGCTCATGGACTTTTTAGTTTAAAACTTTCACTTTTTGACCATCCTTTACGCTTCTGGCGCCTTCTTTAATGATGTGATTGCCGCTACTGATTCCAGAAAGAACTTCCACGTAACCATTTTGGGTCTTACCTGTGGTGATGATTTTCTTGGTTACTATGGCCTCGTTTTCGGCGTTAAGTTCCTCGGCTACGTAGGCATACTGCTCTCCATCGGCATTTTCGGAAACGATACTTTGAGGAATAAGAATTGCATTTTCACTGGTGTAATCGTTCAATTGTACCTTGGCGGTCAAGTTGGGCTTAATAGTGCCTGTCTTGTTGGGTACAGGGATTTCTACAGTAAAGGACCTGTTACCAGGATTAATAAAGTTTCCGGTTTGTCTAATATTAGTCATAATACTATCGCCTAGAACAGGGAAATATACTTTGGCTTCCTTGCCATTTTTTATGCTTCCCAAATAGGTTTCAGGTACCTCCACTACGATGTACATGTCCGAGAGGTTCACTATTCGGAAAACTTCGGATCCTGGACCGGGAGCAACCACTGTTCCCTGGTCTTTGATAACATCGTCTATAATTCCGGAAAAAGGAGCCCTAATGGTGGACTTGCCCAATTGACTCTGCATTTGTTTAACCGTATTTTCGGAAGCTTCATAGTTGGTCTTTGCCTGTAAATACTGAATTTCGGAACCTATCTTTTGTTCCCACAATCTTTTTTGACGCTCAAAAGTAGTTTTTGCCAATTGCGCCTGAGTTTTTAATTGCTCCAGTTGGCTGCCCATACCGCCGTCATCTATACTGGCCAAGATTTGACCTTTAGTGACTTCTTGTCCCTCCTTAACATATACTTTGTGCAGGACACCTTGCATTTCCGGATAGATCAATACATTTTGTTTGGTTTTTACGTCTCCCTGTAAGTCCAAGAAATGGTCAAATTTTTTGGGATCGGCTATAATTGTGGTAACTAAGGGAAGGTTTTCATTTCCGCTCATTGATCCAATTACCGAATCCAGTTTTTTCAATTCGGACTCCAATACCTTTTGTTGCTCAAAAAGCTCACTTTTTTTGGTGCGCAGTGCGTTAAGGTCTCCTCCAGATATAAGGTCGTCTACAGTTTTTTGATTATCGCTTCCACAAGAAACCAATAGGGTTCCCAATATGAATATTTGAAGAATTTTGTTCATAGTTATAATTTCTAGGTTGATGTTATAGTTTGCTGTTAAGTACCGTCTCCAAGGTCGTTTTATTGTTTATTACCTCTACCATTGACTGCAGGTATTCCTGCTGTGCATCATAGAGTTGTGTTTGAGCCTGTCTCAGCTCAAAACTGGTGGCAAGTCCTTCGGAGTATTTTATTTCATTTTTCATTTCAATACGTTCGGCCAAGGCCAAATTTTCACTTGCCGTATTGTACTGCTCAATAGAAAAGAGGTAATTGCTCTTGGCGGTTTGGTGTTGTAGGCGAATACTTTGTTCCGTCTCGGATTTCTGTGTTCTTGCCTTTTCAAGCGCAATTTTTGCCCTCGCGGTCTTGGCACTTCTACCAAGGGAACTAAAAATAGGGATACTAAGGTCAAAACCCAGTATGGAGGAATCAAACCATTCCGCTTCGTTGTTTAAAAAATTAAACCTATCACTATAAGAAGTGCTGCCGTAATTTATAAAGGCATTCAGGGTAGGCAAGGCCAAACTTTTTTGCAGCTTAAGCTCCAATTCCCTTTGCTGGTTTAGGTTGTCCACCATTTTAAAATCTATATTGTTGTCCATGACCAAATCTTCATTCAAAAGATCCAAGCGAATTTGCGCCTGGGCCAAATCGGACAGATTTTCCTTTAGTTGGGTAGGAGCATCTATATCCAGACCCATTATAAGGTTTAACATCTGTAGGGTAATGGACTGAAGGCGTAAGGAGTTTTTTAATTGATTTTCTACCGATGATAGGGTAATCTGCAATTGCTCCACGCTTTCCTCATCGCCAAGACCATTTTCGAAAAGCTTTTGGGTTTCAAATAAATTTTTCTCCAAATTGGCCTTGTTCTTTTCCAGTATGGTGATACTTTCCTGGGATAACAACACATTGCCGTAGGCTTCCACTACAGATTTGCGCACGTCCAATTCTGTCTTTTCCTTATTGTTGTCGCTATAGGCAATAAATGCTTTAGTGGCTTGTATGCCCACGATATAGGATCCATCAAAGATTTGTTGTTTTAGGGTGGCAGTGGCACTGGCAGTTTGTGGCTGACTAAAGACTATAGGGATAAAGGTTCCCGGTTCCTGCCCTGCCAATTCGCCCGGTAACAGGGAGACAGGCTGCTTTAATTGGTTTTGATAGCTAACGGCACCACTTATTTGGGGCAGGCCGGTGGCAATGGTTTCCCATTTTTGTTTTTGGGCATCCAACAGATCTCTATCTGCATTAATGGCCCCATAATTATTCTCTATGGCGAAATTAATGGCTTCCTCCAAAGTAAAACTATAAGTTTGTTCCTGGGCGTAGGACCAAGTAACTGTAAGTAGCATCAATAGCGCTAAAAAACTGTTTTTCATAAAATTGTCTTTAAGTTTTTTGATAAGGTCATTTAGCTTTAATTTATTCATAAGTTGAATTGATTATATCATTTAGTATCTTTCTACCCTTGGGTGTTACAATTCCGCGTAAATGATATTCGAGAAAATAGTCCTGTAATTCTTTTGCAGAGAAATTACCTTGCGGGAAAAAGCGGTCGTCCTTAATACTGGCTGCGCCCGAAATATAGATTCGAGATACAAATTCCACATTTAAATTTTCCCTGTAAATCCCCATTTCCAAACCTCTTTTAATATTATTTATGGTGCATTCCTGCATAAGCTCATATTGCTTTTTCCTTAGGTTTGAAAAGATTTTGGGGTAGTATTTCTGCAATTGATATTGGGGGGAAGACTTTTCATCCTTCAAATGGGAAATGACAAACTTTTTAATTTCATACAATTCCTCAATAGGATTCTTGCCTGTTGTACATATACAATCTATCCCAGAATTAATTTGGTTAAAAAGACTAAAAGTACACTCCTGAACCAATTTGGTCTTATTTTCAAAATGGGTGTAGATCGTTTTTTTCGATATCCCCATTTCATTCGCCAAATCATCCATGGTAACACTTTTGAACCCGAGGTTCAAAAACATATCCGTTGCCTTTTCTAAAATTTTTTCCTTCATAGAGTCGGCAAAGATAGTTGCGGAAACTTATAAAACAAAAAAAGTTTCCTAAGTTTTACGTTTTCTTAACATTTTGGTTCAACACTTCTTTTTGCATCTGAATTTGTTTCCCTATGGTAAGTGATTGCTTTTAATGTATTTTTGAAGAAAATTGCCACTATGCATTATATTGAACAGTACAGGTCCCAGTTTTTGGCCCATATGGAGCAGAAAGTGAAAATTAAGGAACCTGTAAATCTTTATGGGCCAATTTCCTATATACTAAATCTAGGGGGGAAACGATTAAGGCCAGTATTGACAATGATGACCACTGATATTTTGGGAGGCGACCATAAAAAAGCTTTGGATGCTGCATTGGCCGTGGAGGTATTTCACAATTTCTCTTTGGTTCATGATGATATTATGGATGAGGCTCCCTTAAGGAGAGGGAAACAGACCTTGCATAAAAAATGGGACCTAAATACCGGAATTTTATCAGGTGATGCAATGTTGATATACAGTTATCAGCTTTTGGAAAGTTACCCTTCCATGACTTTTAAGAAATTGTTGCAGGTGTTTAGCCAAACCGCATTGGAAGTTTGCGAAGGGCAGCAGTACGATGTGGATTTTGAGAGCAGGGAAGATGTTACTATTCCAGAATACCTGATCATGATTCAAAATAAAACTGCGGTATTGGTGGCAGCGGCTATGAAAATGGGAGCTATAATAGCAGACAAACCGGAAGATGTACAAGATTTGATATATGATTTTGGAAAGAATCTAGGTATTGCCTTTCAGTTGCAGGACGATTATTTGGATGCCTTTGGGGATCCCGAGACTTTTGGGAAACAGGTTGGGGGCGATATTATTGAAAACAAAAAAACCTATTTGTACTTGAAAGCCTTGGAAATGGGAACTCCAGAACAGGCTCAGGAGCTTGAGCACCTGTATTCCATTAAGCCCAAAGACGCCAAGGACAAAATAACTACCGTTAAGGAATTATTTGAAGAAACCGGATCAGTTTCCAGAACTATTGAAGAAATAAAACGTTATACCGATAGGGCATTCACAACTTTGGAAATGCTAGATCTGGAACCTGGGAAAAAGGACATATTAAGGCAGTTCGGGACTGCCTTAATGAATCGCGACGTTTAAGGTACCAAAGGGGCTATTCGGGCCTAGTTCAATTCTTTTTCAAGTTGGCCAAAAATTCAATTACATCCCTAATTTCCCTTTTAGACATTATTGTCCCCATAGGAGGCATCCCCGAGGCCATATTTTGTCTTTGGTCTATCCTGGACAAGGCTATTTCCATGGGTTCCGCATCCGAGGTCTTTAGTATTAGCTCATCCTCTGTTTCCTCTTCCAATATTCCTGTAACTGTTTGTCCGTCCTTTAGGGTAACCGTAACCATTCCATATCCTGGCGATAAACGTGCACTAGGATTGATCAAGGCTTCCAGTAGTTGTTCCCTGCTTAAAAGGTTGCCTATGTTGTCCAAGGCCGGGCCTACAGCTCCACCTGCACCACCAAGGGCATGGCATCTAACGCATTGTCCGGCGGAATTGGTGTTGAAATATTGATAACCTGCCCGACGGTCCCCGCCATTTAAGGTTTCCGTATAGGCAGCCAAACCATCTCCATGGGCTTTTAAAGTACCCAATTGGGAAATTAGCTCCTCGGATTTTGTAGCCTCTACGGCCTCAGTTAAATCCAATATAACCCCGTTGGAAAGCTTTTTGTCATTCCCCTGTTTTATAAGGGAGATTAAAACGTCCTTACTTTTTTCCAAGGGCATTTCGCCTAGGACACTCAACATCTTCTGTTGCTCCACAATAGATCCACTTTTAAAAATAGGTTCCACAATGGCGGGCAGCTTTTCTTTGGAGAGATCCAGCTGGGTTACCAATCCGACTGCCACAGTACGGACACCCCGATCTTTATCCGCCATGCCTATCTTCATGGCCTCTTCTATTTTGGTGTAATTCAAATCCCCTAGCGCAGCTAACATGGCCGAACGTACGTCCGGGGAAGCATGGTTTTTCATAATCTGTGCCAATTGGGCATTATATCCCTCGATCTTCAATGAGCTTATGGCCTTGGCTGCAGCCACCAAAATGTCCGGATTTTTATCTTTTAGGAAGTCGGGAATAAACTTTTCTATTTTTTGCTTTACTACTATGGCATCCCTGTTGATCTCGCCCCTGTAACGGCCATCTACCCTATCCAATACGGATGGGGAGGCCCAAGTACCTATGGCGGCCAATGCCTCGCCTCTAAGATTGCTTGAAACGGATTCTCTTTTTGCAAAGTTGATTAGCAGGTCCAGTTCTTTCTCTCCTCCAACCCTCAGAGCGGCATTTATACTCCTGCGCAATAAAGGCTCTGAAGTGTATTTTTCCTCTTTCAATAAAGAGGCCAATGCCGGCAGGGCGGGTTCAATGGACCAATCGTCGTTGATGGCCCTTGCTGTCTCGGTTACTATATATTCGTCCTGATCCTGTAAAAATAAAGCCAATTGTTCGCTCTGTAGACGTCTCAACACCAAGACTGCTGCTATGCGCAAACTTCTGTTTTCGCTCTTGGCCAGGGCAACAATTGGGGCAACTTCCCCAATTCTCGACAATGCCAGTACCCCGGCATGTCTTAGGTAAAGGTCTTCGTCATTATTGGTTTCCAACATTTTCAGAAGTGGCTCAATTGCATTTTTGTCCTTAATTCTGCCCAAGGCCTGGGCGGCAAAGAAACGGACCCTTGCATTTTCGTGTCCCAGTAAGGCAATTAAATCCTTTCCTGCATTATTGTATTTTAAATCGCCCAAGGTTTTGGCAGCCTGTGCTACTATTTCAGCGTCACTGTCCTTTAGAAGACCCATTAGTGATTCGGCCCTTTCCAAATTTTTTCTCGCCAATTGGCCAATGCCCCATATACCATGTACCCGGGCCAATCGATTTTGCTTTTGTCCAATAGCAGCCGTAAAAGCTTTTAGCCCTTTGTTGTCCCTATTGGCCAACTCGAACTGAGCTTTTTGCCGAATACGCATATCCGGATAGGAGAGGAATTGGGTCAGTTTATCCACGCTTTGATCCGTATAAGCCAAAGTCATTAGTCGCTCCGTTTCCTTTCTTTCGGTCTCTAGGTCGTTCTTATTGGGGGTCACATCCAGCTTCCAGACCCGACCGTAATTTTTGGTGTCCCATCCATTCATCCAATCGGCAATATACAGTGCGCCATCAGGGGCGAAACGGATGCCCGTTGGTAAAATTCCGCTTAGGATATCCTGTTCACTTTTCAATTCAAAAGAAGCGCCTTTTGGTTTTAGGTCAAAGCTCCATATGTGGGACCTACTTGGATTACCAACAAACTCCACCAGAAAAAATTTGTTTCTCCATTCCTTGCCCAATGCTGTTCCCGGGTTGTATGCCATTCCTGTGGGACCATTGTGAAAGTTCATTATGGGAGGAATAATATAAGCGGCCTGACCCTCCCAATGTGGGACATATAGCTTTTCATCCATCCAAACGTTATACCCATTGTTTTTTGGGTCGGTGTACTTGCCATATTGCCAATTGGAACGCCATCCGGCGTCCGAGCCCTCTACAATGTATACCAATCGCTCACTCTCCCCACGGTGATCCCCATCATTGTCTGCCGTAATAATATTGCCGTATTCATCAAATACAAATTCGTGGGTGTTACGGACCCCCGCTGCAAAAATTTCAAAATCACTGCCGTCTGGATTGGATCTTACAATAACTCCTTGATTGGGGTATTTATGCTGTGTACCGTCCGCTGTAGTAATATTGGCGCCTATATCGCCTATACCCCAATAAATTCTTCCGTCAGGACCTTCAATGGCCCCCGACATTCCATGGCCACCAAAACCTATATGAACCCCATAGCCATGTGAAATGGAGGTTTTATCGCTCATAAGACCATCACCATCCTCATCTGTAATTCTCCACATATCCGGGGCAATACCCACGAACATATCATTTTTCCGAACCAATAATGCCCCGGCCACGTCCGATACTTCATCGTGAAAATCATTAAGGATTCTTGTGGCAACATTGGCCATACCACTGCCATTCTGATCTTCCAGCTTCCAAATTTCTTCTTTTTGAACTGTAAGATCCCTCCAATCATGGATGCTATCGCTATTTAAGTCCTTTAGCCATTCATTTTCCGAACTTTTTTCAGTAGCAAAAGTTTCGTGCAAAAAATTTTTCCGATCTTCTACGGATTGCAGGGCAATGGACGGTGTCATCCAATGCCTAAATCCTCTAATATCAAATTCTGAATTTTTTTGGCGATTTGTTCGCGTCAGATAAATATGTCCTTCATCATCCACGGACATGGCCACAGGATCAGGAGCCAAGGAGTCGGAAGCCCATAAGGTAAGCGTTAGGCCTTCGGCCACTTGGGCAGGAACGCTTTCCCTTATTTCCTTAAATCTGGTCCGGGCGGTTGCCGTATCCTCTTTAATAACCAACAAGGGTTCCTGTGGTTGTTTGGGTTTTTTATCGCAGGAAATAGCGAAAATTCCAAAAAGTGAAATTATTAGGGTAATTCTGAGGGAGATATTGTTTCGCATGGTTTTAAATAGGTCTAAAAAGATTAAAATATACGTGTATATATCAGTATTTTAAAATATTGTTTGTTAAATTAAGAATATCCTACGGATAAAGGCTTGGACAAACTCTTTTTTGGGGCATGCCATGATAATGCTCAGGTCTTGCCAAATGGTAGATTTTTCATCCAAAAAGGCAAAGATTTTTTGTGGGGTACGATTTTTAAATAATTGTCCAAAGATTAATCGGCCCTTCTTGTTATTCCTAAATAGAATATCCAACAATAGAAGGTCATAAAACCAAAAACGGTCCTTTTTAAAGAAGGTGTTTAGGGGTCTATTCTCTTTTAGAAAGGGTATTAGGTTCTTTGTTTTTTGGTGTGTCCTCATAAAGGTGTAGCCGGAACTGGGCTTGGCCCATCCGCCGGCAACCCCAATATGCATAAGGTTCTTACTGTTGTGAATATTGAAATTATAACAGCTCATGGGGATGTTTCCTTTTTCTTTTTCCAATATTTGGTAATGGTTGCAATCCAGATTATCTTTTAGATAGTCTTTTATAGCCTCTTCATATTCTTGGGTAGGGAGCAGGTTTTTGGAGAATAAGGTGTACTCCACCAGGGCCTCCGTTTCAGAAAATGGGAGCACGTACATAAATCTAGTGTTTCCTTTCTGAGGGATGGAAAAATCCATAAAAGTGGCCTGTTGACTATCAAAAACGGGTTTGTCACATTTTATAAACCATCCAATAAAATGTTGCTGTAGGACAGGGTATTTTTTTTGCTGTAAGAGGGGTTTGTAGTCGAAAATGCTATTGAAAACCTTTTTGCCGATATAAGTATGGGAATCAGTGGCGACAATTAATTCGTTGTCCCTCTCCTCAATGCGGACAACATTGCCTTCCAAAAATGTGATGTTGTCATGCCTATTTATTTTTGTCCGGTAGGCCTTGTAAAAATTTTCTGCCCGGATCATCTTGTATCTGTAGGGGTATATGGGCATACGTTTGGAATAGGTATCATCTGCTACCAAAATATGATCCCAGGTTTTATGTAGAATGGGATCAAATTCACCCTTGCCCTTTTCCCAAAAGCACCAAGTACGATCATTGGGTTTGTCCAGATCCTTGTCCAATAAAAGAATTGATTTTTCCGAAAAGAAACTATCGTTTCCCAGGGCGTTGGCCAACAGCAGACCGGAGGCTCCGGCACCAATAATAATATAATCGTATGTGGCCATGGACATGCTCTCTATTGACGTGGAATATGTTGGGTTAAATAATGATCCAATATCCAAATAGAGGATATTTCCAAAAGTACAAATTCTATTTATAGCGCTTACATTTCCTTGAAAGGTAAAAATTTAGCTAGGCTTAAGGCATACTGTCAAGTATTGAGAGCAATTGTTCTGCATCCAGATATTGGAAATAACGTGCTTGGGCATTAAAACTGGAATCCATGAAAACCATGGCGGGTAGGGTAAAGGGAGTGTTTTTTCTGCTGGCCAAAAGAAGCGGAATTTCGTGCACGGGATTACGTTTGTTGGCCCTCTTATTGGTAAAACTTTGTTGCCCGAAAACTATGGTGTCCGTTGTTTCCACATTCATCTTCACCGCATAAAAGTCCTTGTTGAGTTTACGGACTATCTCAGGGTCTTTGAAGGCTACTTCATCCATTTTTAGGCATGGGGCGCACCAATCGGCATAAAAATCGATAAATACTTTTTTAGGATGGGTCTTAAGGGAATCGTGCAATTGTTCAAAGCTGATCCATTGTATCCCACTTTTGGCTTGGGCATACATATTACTGGAGCCAAAGTTAAATAGGTAGAGGAGAGTTAAAATGGTCAGCTTATTTTTCATGTCTATTACAATGATTTAATTCTTAATCCAACAAAAACGGACCTAGGTGCCCCAGGGCCAAAAACGTAGTTACTATCCCTGTTTTTGCCCAGGTCGAAATCGTTCTGGTAAGCGTTGGTCAAGTTTTTTAGCCCGCCGAAAATTTCCAATCCAGTATCAATATTGGGAAATTCAAAATCGTACCCAAGTCTGATGCTAAGTTCTGTAAAGGAAGAGGAACTGTTATATTCATCCATAGCCTGTCCAGTTCCTTCCCCACTAAAATGGACCAGTTCCATAGGGCCTGTGTAGACTATATTGGCGCTGGCGCTAAATTTTTTGGTGGGCGTATAGGTAAAGGTAGCGTAACCGTATTTATTGGGGGTTCTTAGAAATTCCCTTTTGGCTTCCAAGCCTTCAATATTTTCCACGGCTTCATCAAACTGACTCGCTTGTAGGGTGAGGCCTGCATCAACTTGCAGCAAAAAATCAAAATTAGCCCTTGTTTCCAAGGTAATGCCTTTTACAGTGGCACCGCTACCGTTTCTTTTTTCGAAACGTTCTCCAAATTGGTCTTCTCCCAAGGGAAAGAGATAAAAGGCGTCATTGAGGTGGGTATAAAATCCCTCCAAGGTGAAACCTGCAATAAAATGTTCCCTAGCCTTGTCATAATTCACTGATGCCGTAAAACTGTTGGAGCGTTCTTCCTTTAAATTATCGGAAAGTGATATGCGTGAAATACCACCTCCGGCAAAGGCTATGTGCAAGTCGGTATCAAAAGCCTGGGGTGCTCTAAAACCGGTACCCCAACCCAGTCTTAGTTGTGTCTCCTTCTTCCATTTGTACAGTAGGGAGAGCCTTGGGCTTATGATGGCCTTGTCCAGGAGGTTGTGTTGGTCTATTCTAAACCCTGAAAGAAAATTCAGATCTGGAGTTATGTCCCAATCATTCTGTGCAAATCCCCCAAGGTTTCTTGTGGTCTGATCTATTTTATAATTATAGGCTTCAATTATATCCAATACCTCGTCATATACATACTCGGAACCAAAGGTAAATACGGTCTTGCCCCCCATAAAGGAATTGAATCTATGGTTGTACTGTACACCCCCCTGATGTGTAGTAACATTGGAAATGCCATAGGGAGGGTTTGCATAGAATTGGCTTAATTGGGGTTCTTCATCAGGGATTATGCCGGTATAATGATCGCGATCGGTATATTGACCGCCGTAATAAAGTATGAAAGCACTTTTTTCTTCATTAAAATTGATTTGATAATCCAAACTGCCCATTAGGACATTATGGGTCCTTTCTTCCGACTGTTGTGCCATATGGGCGGGTTTGTCTACTATTTCTCCCCCATAGCGGTATTCATTAATACTACTTATACTCGCTTCCAGTTTTTGATTTTCTTGTGGAATATAAAAGAAGTTGGTGCCAAAGGAATTATTTTTTAGTTGTGGCAGCTCCGAAAAATTATCGCCGTTGTCATCATAGGTGTCACGGTCCCGCTTACTAACGAAAAATGTGGCGCCGGCATTTTTCTTGGTGTTGACTACAGTGGCATTACCAACAAGAAGGTGGTCGTTGCTATTATTGCCCATATTTTGATAGGTGTAGGTAAGCGCATAATCATTTTTTCTTGGAATCTTGGTCATCACATTTACTGTTCCGCCAATGGCGCTGGATCCATATAGGGCCGAGACCCCACCGCGGACTATTTCAATACGTTCTATCATATTGGCTGGAATTTGCTCCATGCCATATAAGCCGGTAAGTGGACTAAATATGGGTCTCCCGTTGATCAATATTTGGGAATATCCTCCTTGGAGCCCATTTATCCGCAATTGGGTATAATTGCAGGTTTGGCAATCGGTTTCAATGCGGAGGCCAGGTTGAAATCTAAGGCCTTCGGACAGGTTGCTTGCCACAACGTTGTCCAATGTCTTACTGTTTATCAAATTTACGATTACGGGAGAGTCTGTCCGTCTTTTGTCGGTTCGGGTACCCGTTACCACCACTTGTTCGAGCCCCATAACATCTTCATCAAGTTGAAAATTTAATTGCAAGGGAAGGGAGTTGTTTAGCGTAATCACTTTTTCCAGGGATTTGTATCCTATGCTCTTACACACCACGGTATAGGTGCCAAAAGGAGCCTCAAGGAGATACTTTCCGGCTTCATCGGTAGTAGTACCTAGTTGGGTATCCTTGAGTTGTATTGTAGCCCAGGGCAGAACCTCTCCTTGGGACATGACCGTACCTGTTAAGGAGCCTGTTTGTGAATAAAGGTTTAAAAGTGGTAAAAAAAGGATTACCAGCAATGCATTTTTCATCGATTTAAATTAAAATTTAGGCAAATCTAAAAATTTGTTTTTATAAATAAAAATGTATTTTTGTGTAAATAAGTATTTAATGACACGTTCGGAAGAAAATTATATTAAGACTATTTTTCATTTAGGAAGAAAGGGGACGCAGGAAGTAGCCACCAATGCCATTGCTGAATTAATGGAAACCAAACCTTCTTCGGTTACCGATATGATCAAGAGACTGTCCGAAAAGGATCTGGTAAACTACAAGCGCTACCAAGGGGTCTCCCTGACTGCTTTGGGCAACAAAACTGCTCTGGGCATTATTAGAAAGCATAGGCTTTGGGAGGTATTCTTGGTGGAGAAGTTGGATTTTTCCTGGGATGAGGTGCACGAAGTAGCGGAACAGTTGGAGCACATAAAGAGTGATAAACTAATAGATAGTCTTGATAGGCTGTTGGCATTTCCAAAGTTTGATCCACACGGAGATCCCATACCCGACAAGAATGGTGGATTTAAGGAAAGGGACAGGGAGTTGTTGAGTGAAGTCCCCATCAATACGGGAGGAGTATGTGTTGGTGTTAAGGACTCATCCGCAACCTTTTTAAAATTTTTGGATAAGAACGGCATAGCTTTGGGGAACCAGATAAAGGTAATGGAGATAGAGGAGTTCGACGGTTCGTTGAATATTGAGATTGATGGCAGAAAAATGCAAATTTCGCATGTCATTGCTTCCAATCTGTATATTAAAGCCAATGATGAAATATGAAGGAGGTTATTGATTATTTTGAAGCAATAGACCCTATTTTGGCCGCATTTTACGCCACCTTATTTACTTGGGGATTAACAGCTCTGGGAGCTGCCCTGGTCTTCTTTTTTAAGACCATGAACCGTGCGGTGTTGGACGGGATGTTGGGCTTTACCGGAGGTGTTATGGTAGCCGCCAGTTTTTGGAGTCTTTTGGCACCGGGAATAGAAATGAGCCCGGGGGAGGGATTTGTAAAAGTAATTCCGGCTGCAGTTGGATTTTTATTGGGGGCATTATTTCTTTTTGGCTTGGATAAGGTCTTGCCGCATTTGCATATCAATTTTAAGGAAAATGAAAAGGAAGGTATAAAAACACCATGGCATAAAACTACCTTATTGACTTTGGCGATTACCTTGCACAATATTCCAGAGGGACTTGCCGTTGGGGTATTGTTTGGGGGTGTGGCCGCAGGATTTGATGGGGCCACAATTGGAGGGGCCGTGGCTTTGGCCCTGGGAATAGGGCTCCAAAATTTCCCCGAGGGTTTTGCTGTTGCCATGCCATTAAGAAGGCAAGGGCTAAGTAGAAGAAAGAGTTTTATGTTTGGTCAGGCCTCGGCTTTGGTAGAACCTATTGCCGCAGTATTGGGGGCTTGGGCAGTTCTTACGTTTCAGCCCATTTTGCCCTATGCACTCTCCTTTGCGGCCGGTGCAATGATATTTGTGGTGGTGGAAGAGGTAATTCCGGAGACGCAACAAGATAAGTATACGGACATTGCCACAATGGGATTTATAGGAGGTTTTATAATTATGATGGCATTGGATGTGGGACTTAGCTGAAATGTTCTATTTTTTATAAATTAATCGTATATCTTCACTAATAATATGGGAAAAACTGAAAAAAAGCATTGGTTGCTCAACTTGCTTATTGTGGTCACAATAATTGTTGTGGCCTTGGCTTTTACGGCACATTACAAAAATTGGGTAAAGACGGAGAATGAGGAGCTGGAAATATTATCCGGAATATATTTCGTAAAAATTCCATATTCTGATATGGATAGTGTTACTATGGTGGAAAAGATACCTTCTATGGAGCGCATCAACGGTTTTTCTGTTAAGGAAAGGGAAAAGGGGGTTTTTAAAGAGGATAGTCTAAGTACAAACAAGGTATATGTTTATGTAGATAAGCTATCCCAACAAAAGATAAGGTTGGTCTATCAGGATTCCATGAAATTATTTTTGAACATGCCCGATAGTACCGAAACCGAGCTGATGTATCAGTTTTTGTCCAATAAAATTAACCCGCCCAAGGAATAGATGTTACCTTTGGGTTTAGATTTTGCCCTAACCATGAAGAAATATAGTTGGCTATTGTTGTTTGCGTTTCCTTTTTTGGGAATGTCCCAATACAGCCTATCTGTAGAAGTGCAAGGCGTCAAATCCTCTATAGGGAATATAAATATTGCCATTTACAATCGCTCTCAGGGTTTTTTAAAATTCGAGGAAGTTTTCAAGGTAGATCGGATTGCCGCCAAAGAGGCGACCACCAATTTTAAGATTATGGATCTTCCCAACGGGGAATACGCCGTTGCCATTTTTCATGACGAAAACGGTAACGATAAATTGGATACAAATTGGCTGGGAATCCCCAAGGAATCCGTTGCCTTCTCCAACGCCAAGATCAAGGCATTTGGACCTCCCAGCTATAAGGAGTGTGCTTTTAATTTGAACAGGGACTTGGATTTGAAGATGGAGTTTAATTAGGATATATAGTTTTTAACCTTTGTAAAAAATAGTCTTATGGTACTTATAGCTCATGTAATGGGTTCCCTTTACGGACTTTTAGCGGTTGTTTTTGGCGCTTTTGGCGCCCACGCACTAAAAAAGACCTTAAATGAACAGCAGTTAAAGAGTTTTGAAACAGGGGTAAAGTATCAAATGTACCATGCCATTTTGTTGTTGGTTTTAGGATTTAATCTTAATCTGGAAACTGCCTTGGAACGTTATATGATTTATAGTTTTATTATCGGGATATTTCTTTTTTCCTTTAGTATTTACGGTCTTTCCATTAGTGCGGCGAAGGGGAAGAAAATAGGGTTTCTAGGGCCAATTACACCACTGGGCGGCTTGTTATTGGTAATAGGATGGGCATTACTGCTCTATTCCTTTATACAAAATTTAGTGTAGTATTTAATCAATCTCCACTTGGGCCGTAAAATCCTTAATGGCCTGATTGGGTTCCAAGATGTTATAGCCCTTCCAAAATTCCGGATCATAATTGGGCATATAGGTGGGAAGTACGGTATTATTTTCCTTAATGGAATTGAATTCTTGTTCCGTAATATCCTCGGTATCAAAAAGGATTAGTTCGTGCTTATTAATACCACTGCTGGCCATATCTAATTTTAAGTGAAGTTCATTTTGCTTATTCCTACCTTTTACCCGTTTGTTTAGTTCAATTATCTTTAAAGGTCTTTTTATTCCCACCTTTGCGCCCATTTCTTCTTCTAAATAGCGCAAATAATAAAATCCATCTTCATTTTTCGAGAAGATCATTTTGCCTTTGACCAAATATTGGTCCAAGGAAATCCCTAAAAGGTTAAAAGTCCTTAGAGATTTAACGTTCTCATAATCCAAACGCATAATGGCAAAATCATCGGCATTGATATAGAGCCTACCCTTGTAGTCTGCACCCCTTTTGGGCTCAAAATCCAAAATATACACCGCATCATCGTCCCAATATGTAAAATCTATCATTTTAAAAAGGTAGCGGTTATTTTTGTTGATGAAATTGAGGTCGGAATCTTTAAGAAAGAACTGTTTTTCCATAATTTTTCCCAAACTTTCCTTTTTAAAGGAAGCAAAATTCTTCTTGCGGTCTTCTTCCTTTTTTTTCTTTTCTGCTAGTTCTTTTTTTAGGGCCTCGGCATCGGTAGAATCAGTTTTGAAGGTCAAAAATTCGTCCGCGTCCACTTTGGTGCCAAATAGGCCCGATTTAATTTTGAAATAGGAATCGGGCTTTATATTTTTCTTTAGAATGTCATTGAACTTTTCCTCCAAGGAAGTCAGGTCCAGTTCACTTTGCTTATCATAAAGGTCCGAAGCCTTTATCAGGGACAGTTTTTGGTTATCCTTTTCAAAATTGCCATAAAAGTCACCAAGGATCTCAGTGTAGCGACTGGATTTTTTTGGGATGGAATTTAGTACGCTGTCCAAAAATTTCTTGTTGAGAGCCTCTATGGTGGACTCCTTAAAGGTATAGTCCCTTTTAGTGAGGTTTTGATGGTAGGAATCCCGAAAAAACACTCTTTTTTTAGTGATGCTGTTGCCGTAATTTCTGTCGATATTGATTTTGACCTGTTCAATGAGTTCTTCCGCGGAATATTGTTTGTTGCTTACAATAACAGGATTGAGTTCTATGGGCTTTGCACTTAAGAGAATGACATTTTCCTTGAATTCGTTCAATGGCTTGCCCAAGGCCTCGTATCCCATGCATGAAATAAAAAGGGAATCGGTTTCCTTGGTGTTCGAATCCAGGAGTAAACTAAAACGGCCTTCCTCATTGGTAATTACCCCTTTTCTGTTGGATAATTGTACGGTGACGTAGGGGATAGGTTGTTGGGTAGTGGAGTCTTTTACAACAGAGGTGATAACCTGGGCCTGACTGTAGAAAAATCCTAAAACAAATAGAAAGACAGTAATTAAGCGTTTATTCATTACCATACAAGAGGTCTAAAGAACACCAAATTAAGGAATTGGAATTCTGAATGCAATGGACTTGTGATTATTTTAAGACACTGGAATACTTTTTTCAGCTAACGGCAGTGGTGGTGTGGCAATTATATTGGATGTATGAAAAGATTAATGACAACCACAATCCCCATCTCCACAGGCTTTCGAGTTTCGTTTTTTTCCAGCAAACAAAGATTTGGGCAGCAGAAATTTCTTTACCAGATACGCCAAGGCCAAGGCCACGGTGATATAGACCAGAATGTTTTGAAGAATACTCATTGTTACTCGTTTTGGGTGTTTAACAGATAAAAGTTTAACTCCTTCCTATTAGGAATTGGACCTATAGGCCCTAGTATTTTTCTTTCAAAATAACCTTCCCGGTGTCCCGACAGTTACTTTATGATCTGGTAGGCTATCAATGCTACAATATACGCAAAAAGACTCATAAAAACTAGCTGTGCAGCAGGCCATTTCCAAGTGTTGGTCTCCCTTTTTACTATGGCCAATGTACTCATACATTGCATGGCAAAGGCATAGAAAAGCAATAAGGATATCCCCGAGGCCAGATTAAATAATGGTTTTTTTGTTTTGGGATCCATTTCGGCAGCCATTCTGTTCTTTATGGTGTCCTCTTCATCGCTGCCCACACTATAAATAGTAGCCAAGGTACCTACAAAAACCTCTCTTGCGGCGAAGGAAGTAAGTACTGCTATACCAATTTTCCAATCATATCCCAAGGGGCGTACAACGGGTTCTATGGCCTTCCCCATATATCCCATATAGGAATTTTCCAGTTTGTAGCTTGCAATTTCCTGGTTAGTGGCCTTTTCGTTTAGAGCCATTTCCTTGGTTTTTAGCGAGTCGCTTATGGCTGCTTGGTCCAAGCTATATACTTTATTGTTAATATTATCCTGTAATGCCAATTTATAACTGGCCATTGTGCTTTCTATATTGGATTTGTTGAAATCTGAAAATCCTTGATTTTGTATCTGTTCAGTAACGATGCTCTCTGCATTTTCAAAATCATCGGAAAAGCCATTGGAGCCCAAAAACCATAGTATTATGGAGATGGCCAATATAATTTTACCGGCACCCAGGACAAAACTTTTAGTCTTTTCCCAAACCGTGTACACCACATTCTTGACGAGTGGTAACTTGTAATTGGGCATTTCCATGACAAAAAAGGTCTTGCTCTTGATCTTCATGATCTTGTTCAAGATCATGGCGGAAAGTATTGCTGCCCCAAACCCCATAAGATAAAGGAGCATTAAGGTCAGTGCCTGATAGCTTAGGCCCAAAAATCTTCCTTCCGGGATTACCAGGGCAATAATGATCAGATATACCGGTAAACGGGCAGAACAAGTGGTAAAGGGGGTAACCAAAATGGTTATAAGTCGCTCCTTCCAATTTTCAATGGTCCTTGTGGCCATGATGGCAGGAATTGCACAGGCCGTTCCAGAAATTAAGGGCACTACACTTTTGCCGCTTAAACCAAAGGGACGCATTAATTTATCCATTAAAAAAACAACCCGGCTCATATAGCCAGATTCTTCCAAGAGAGCAATGAAAAGGAATAAAAATGCTATTTGGGGAATAAAAATTACGATTCCTCCTATGCCCGCAAGAATTCCTTCCGCTATCAAATTGGTAAATACGCCGGGAGGCAAAGTATCCTTGACCCATTCACTGGCAGAGGCAAAGGATTCATCAATAAAATCCATTGGATAACTGCTCCAGTCGTATATGGCTTGAAAAATAGTCAGCAGGATGACAAAAAAGATAAGGTATCCGAATATTTTATGGGTCAACACCTTGTCCAGGGTAGCTCTGAGTCCCTTGGCAGCATTAATATCTACCTTGTAGGCCTGTTTTAGGATGCCATTTATAAATTGATACCTAAGTATGGTTTCCTTTTGCTGAAGTCGCTTTAATTCGGATTTGGATTTGGTGGCAAAAGAAGCGGCAATGGTAATCGGATTCTTTTCTATGGGCATAAAATTGACATCCTGTGTAATTACCAGCCATAGTTTGTAAAGATCTTCTTTGGGGAAAGTGGCCTTAAGTTTTTCAAAATACTCGGGCGCAATTACCGTAGTGTCTACATTGGGGGTAATGGATAGATTTTTATAATCGGCGATCAATTCCTTGATCCGTTCTATACCTGTACCTTTTCTGGTACTTACCAAGGCAATTTTGGTATCCAGTTTTTCTTCCAACAATTCAATGTCCAAGGAGATTCCCGTCCTGGACATACGATCTGCCATATTGATGACCAAGATCACCGGAATTTTAAGATCCTTGATCTGTGTAAAGAGAAGAAGATTTCTTTTAAGGTTTTCAACATCGCTTATGACGACGGCAACATCCGGAAAATCCTTGTCGTTTTTGTTGAGCAAAAGTTCTACCACCACACTCTCGTCCAAGGAAGTGGTATTAAGGCTATAGGTTCCTGGTAAATCCAGAATATGGGCCTTTACGCCCCTGGGCAATTTACAGACCCCTTCTTTTTTTTCAACGGTAATCCCGGGGTAGTTCCCTACTTTTTGTTTTAATCCTGTAAGTTGGTTAAAGACCGAAGTTTTACCGGTATTGGGATTGCCTATAAGCGCAACCTTGATCTGTTTGCTCATAGTGGGGAATCTTCAATAATTTCTAATTCTATTAGGGCGGCCATGGAACGCCTAATGGCGATATGGGTACCGTTAACGTTAATATAGATAGGATCTTTAAGAGGGGCTACCTGTACCAGTTCTATTTCATTGCCCGGCAGACAACCCAGTTCCAATAGTTTAATGGGAAGAATTCCATCGGCAAATTCTTTGATGATTCCCTTTTGCCCTCGCCTTAAATGTGCTACCGTTGTAATCAATTTTTATTTAGATTGATTTTAATTAAGCACAAAAATAAAAGAAAAAGATGAAGTAAACAGCTAAAACCATAAAAAGTTAACGGTATTAAAAGGGGGTCTGCTTTTGTTTGAAGAAGCGATGCCCAAGTTTTGGTTAGGACATATACGTTTTGATGAATCGGCAAATTGGACCCTCCGTTATTATTTAATATTTTGTATGTCCTGGCAGTGCCTATATTATTGGTCCGTATAGGAAGATTTCAATATTTCAAGATCGCTCAACAGCTTCTTCATTTCTTCGGAGTCAGTGCCGTCATAGAACCCCCTGATCCTTCGTTCCTTATCTACCAGAATAAAGTTTTCGGTATGGATCATATCGTATGGGCCGCCATCGCCATCGGTCTTAACTGCCATATAGGATTTTCTGGCCAGTTCATAGATTTGTTGCTTGCCTCCGGTAACCAAGTTCCATTTACTGTCTTTGACACCTTTTTCCAAAGCGTATTTTTTTAGTTGGGGAACGGAGTCAATGTCCGGGGTAACTGAATGTGAAAGCAACATGACGTTTTCATCGTTCAAAATTTTATCCTGAATGCCGGCCATATTTTTTGTCATTATGGGGCAAATAGTGGGGCAGGTGGTAAAGAAGAAATCGGCAATATAAATTTTGTTCTCGTAGTCTTTTTGGGTCACCAGTTTTCCGTTCTGATTTGTCAATGCAAAATCGGCAATGGTGTGATATTTTTTTACGTGCTGTAGAGTGCTGTCCACCAATTCAAAATTTACCATGGCAGGTTGGTAGACGGGCAAAATTTCTTTAGGTTGCAAGGCATTGTAAAAAAGGGAAATGATTACCGCCGAAACAATCAGAAGTACAAGGCCGAGGAATTTAAATTGTGCAAAAAAAGAACGCATTTTTTTTTGTAAAGGTAAGGTAGACGGTTATATATTTCAAGTAACTAAACGGGGATCGCTACTAAATCTTTCTTAAAAAGTCCTATGGGGGGAATAGTTTTTTTTTTAAGACCACGTAATAATGTACTTTTGTGCGTTTTTAAAGTTTAAAAAAATACTTAATGACGTTAGCAATACAGATTGTACAGTTTGTACTCATCATATCCATTTTGGTGATCCTTCATGAAATGGGCCATTTTTTTCCCGCAAAATATTTTAAGACCAAAGTAGAAAAGTTCTATTTGTTTTTTGATGTCAAGTTTTCCTTGTTCAAGAAAAAAATAGGGGATACTGAGTACGGCATTGGTTGGTTGCCATTGGGCGGTTATGTAAAGATAGCTGGAATGATCGATGAGAGTATGGACACTGAGCAATTGAAGCAGGAGCCACAGCCATGGGAATTTCGTTCCAAACCGGCTTGGCAACGTCTTATTATTATGACAGGCGGGGTTATTGTAAACTTTTTGTTGGCTTGGGTGATCTATACTACAATGTTGGCAAGTAATGGTGACACCTATATTCCGTCCGATAATTTAAAATATGGTATTCTGGTGGATTCGATTGGCGAACAGTTGGGGTTGAAGACCGGGGATCAAATTTTGATGGTGGATGATAAGAAGACCAGAAAATTTAACGAGGCCGTTTTGGATATCATTCTTGGGGATGAGGTAACGGTTAAAAGGGATGGTCGGGAAATTACCGTTCCCTTATCAGATGAAGGAAAGGAGACCGTTTTTGCTACCCAGGGTAAGAATTTCTTGGATTACAGAAAAAAAGCGATTATCGCTAATGTGGTTCCCAATTCGGTAGCCGAAAAGGCAGGCCTTTTGGCAGGAGATGAAATTATAGGGGTAAATGGGGAGTCTGCAGCGTTTTGGGATGAATTGGTAGCGAAAATACAGAGCTCTGCCAATCAAGAATTGGATATCAGCGTTTTGAGGAACGGTACTACCGAACATTTGGAATTGACAGTTCCCGATGAAGCCAAAATAGGGATAGAGTTGGATATTACCGATATTAGGGTTACCGATAATTATAGTTTACTTGAAGCCATCCCGGCAGGTTATAAACGTACCATTCAGGTATTGACAGATCAGATACGACAGTTTAAGGTAATCTTCAATACCAAAACAGGCGCCTACAAACAGGTTAAAGGCCCTATTGGAATTGTGGAATTAATGCCGGAAACTTGGAATTGGACCTTCTTTTGGAATTTTATGGCCATGTTCTCGGTGTGGTTGGCCTTTTTAAATATTCTTCCTATCCCTGCTTTGGACGGGGGCCATGTAATGTTTTTGTTGTACGAGATAATTTCTGGAAGGAAGCCTAGTGAAAAGGTGTTGGAAACAGGTCAAATTATTGGTTTTGTTATACTTATGGGGCTAATGGCAGTGGTATTCGGAAACGATATTTGGAATATCATCAAGAAGTTTTTGTAGGGGAAATAAATATTTTTAAAATTTAGTTACAAAACAGTCAAATTTTGTTTGGCGTATTTGAAAAAACATTTATATTTGCACCCGCTTAGGCGATAAAAATACACTCCTCCTTAGCTCAGCTGGTTAGAGCATCTGACTGTTAATCAGAGGGTCCTTGGTTCGAGCCCAAGAGGGGGAGCTTAATGAGAATAGGCCTTACGAGAAATCGTGAGGCCTTTTTCTTTTCATGGGGACAACATAGGGACAACATTTTTTTTTCGTTTGATTTTATATCAAAAACTTTCCATTTTATTCTTCATTAAACTCCTTCAAAAGCGATCACCACCTTGCGATTAATGTAAATCGGTTATAGCTTCCTCCATCAAATACTTCCAAATGAAAATTGCGTGTTGCGTAATTTTAACCGTTTTCAAAGAATCGTTGTCAATTCATCAATAACCATCATTTTTATAAGTTAAAATTCCTTGGTTCTTCTTTTGGTGCTATCTGCTTCTCTAATTTGAGGAAAATCTTAAAGCAAATATCATGGAAGAAAACGAAAACGTAGTGGGGCTGCTATCCGATATCAAAGGTCTGTTGTCCCACACCAAGAAAGTAATGAACGTGGAAGATCTGGCCGCATACACCGGACTCTCCAAAAGCAAGATCTACAAGCTGACCCAGCTAAAGCTCATTCCCATGGGGAACAATCCTCATATCCGCCAGAAATTCTTTGACAAGGATACCATCGATGCCTGGTTGTTGGGGGAACCCGATCTATCTGACGAGACCTTGGAACACCGTTTCAATAAGTCCCTAATCAAGAACAAGAGATAATTTCTCTGGTATGAAAACTACGGAGAGAAATTTTCAGGGGATCTGGATACCCAGATCGATCTACCTGAACACGGAGGTGAACTGGTACGCAAAGATCTTGTTCATGGAGATACACAGCTTTACCGAAAACGGTATGGAGTGCTACATGTCCAATAAGTACATTGCTTCCTTTCTAAATATTTCAGAACGACAGGTTAGCAGGTACGTTTCCCAACTAAAATCCTTGGGCTGGATAGAGGAAACCTCCTTTAACGGTAGAAAGCGATTCTTGAGAAGTCTCTTACATTTTGGTTATGATACTGGCGACCCGGACATGACAATACTAGCGTGGAAGCCTGGACACTATTGACCGGGCGGCATGGACATAAGTGTCTAACATAATAAACAAGTAATAAAAAAAGATTAAAAAATAATTTAGCTCTAAACAGAGAGAAAGAAAATTCAAATCTGATATCGGAATAGTTTATATAAAAAAGGATGGTCAAATCAGTTTTAAAAAAGCAAACAAGGCGTAAACCGCTTCGCGCCCCAGAGCTTTTAAAAAATGTTTTTTTAAGTCTGTATAGAATAGTTTGCCTATGCCGATCTTGATTTCGAGGTGGACGCTGCAAATAATAGTTTCTTAGGGCATTTCTGCAGGTGTTTGGACCGTAATCCCGAATTTCAAAATGTGTAGGTCATATCGCTTAAAAGAGTTGCTGCTTTCAGATCCTGATCAAAAGCTAGCGGAACTTTGAAAACCTTGGGACAAAAACACATATCAGCACCAATTTGAGCCTTTCCCAAATTGGGAACCGGTACGGAACACAAATTTCGTATAGGTTCATAAGGATGTACAATCGTCTAAAGATGGACGGCCCGAGCCCAAGAAAATAGCTGGTGAAAGAAAAAAGAGGACTTATTGGAGTTTATATACCGTTTGAAAAGGACATTAAAAAAATCATAACTAGGGACAAGCTTTTTAGAAGTTTTAAAGAAGGTCTTCCGGAGCGAAGTAAAACGGAGTATAAGGAATAGCAAGAGGGTAACGGGCCAAGGCCACGTTACAATATTTAAGTTATTGATTTTCAAATAATTGAAAATCAATTTACTCCGATATTTTGTCAAATTTGCGTCAAACGGCCTGTAAACGCCCATTTTTAGGGGAGAATTTGCGTCAAAACAGAAAATTATGAACCCATTTATAAGTATTCGTTTTAAGAAAGATACAGCAAAGCAGTTCCAGACGTTTTCGAGACGGTTTTTTAAGACCCATACGGAGGCGCTTCAAACTATGCTGGATTTCTTTATTTACAATGAGATTTCTCCAAAGGAGTCTTTTGGTCCTAATGGAAGGACCATTGCGAACCTGATCAAGAAACGGTTTAATGCGATGGTCGCCATTATGAAGAATATTGAAAATCATGGGGTCCTTCCGACCAAGGCCATGATAGAACTTTTATTTGAACACTCCCCCCAAAAGAAACGCGGGCAAGCACCCTTGTTGATGGAGGGTAGGGAAGCCGATCCGGAAAGGGATAGGTTCTTTAAAAAGGTGGAGGAGGCCCTTGTGATAGAAAGAAAATATACCAATCTAAAACGCGACCTTAATCAAAACAGAACAGAATTTATTGCTCTGCTCAACAAAGTAAAATTGGTAAAGAGCAGTTTTGGGAAGCCAAGGTTACAATTGGATATGACTCCCGAGGATTTCGATAAGCTTAAACTCAAGTTGAGAATAGAATTACACTAGAATAACACCATTGGCTGGTTCCGACAAACAAATCCAACTTCCTGCGGAAGTTGAAAAACCTCTGGATTTTTCAACCCCCTCGGAACCGCTCATAAAAGCCTATGCGTAGAAAGAACGCCCTAGGCCTTTATCCTTGCCAACGCTCGGTTATTACCATGGATCGAAAAAAATGTCATTCCAAATTTACCTAAGCAAGTGCGCCCTATCCGATTTTTGCTGAACGATTATCTTCGCGAACACTACAAAAATCGGACAGGATCCAGGCGCAGGTAAGTTATGGTAAGATTTGGGTTTAAATGTTAAAGATTGATGTAAAATAAGGATACGATAGATTAATACTAGTTCTTAAAACTTGAATGTTTTTTGTTGGATAATTGGTTCCGAATGCGTTTAAAAAGTTGATTAACATTAATGGCAAGGGAACTATTGTACCTGTTTCAATATCCAATTGGTCATCTCTGTCAGAACGACTGGAGAAAACGTTTCCTCAATGGTTTCAAGAAGAAACGTGAAGTGGGACGTATTGACCAAGTTGAGCCATTATGTTTTGTGTTTCGAAACTACACCAACATACATTTACTAATTTTAACACGTTTATATTTGCTAATTTCAGTACATTTGGTTTTGCTAAGATTAACACGATAGAAAAAACTAATTTTAGCCCGAAAACAAAGATTAAAAAAATAAATTCAACAACATGGCAACCCCCAGAGAACGATTCGCAGAAGCCCTTACCTTTCTGAAAGGGTTACAGGACCAGGGTACAGTAGGAATTCATACCGATGATATTCCTAATGTAAGACACCGTCAATTGCTTGTCAAAAATGGATTTTTACAGGAAGTCACCAAAGGATGGTATATTGCCACAGACCCCAATGGGAAAGATGGTGAAACCACAGCGTGGTATAGTTCATATTGGGAATTTATAGCGCGGTTTCTTAACCGAAAATATGGAGACGATTGGTCGCTTTCGGCAGACCAATCCTTGTTGCTCCATGCCGGGAACCGGTCGGTGCCGCAGCAATTGCTTATACGGTCGCCCAAGGGCAATAATAAGCCTACTCCGTTACCCCATAACACCTCCCTGTTCAATTTGAAGACCGATATACCTACTTCAGAACAGACCTTAATAGAAGAAGGCATCCGCATGTATAGTTTACAGGCCTCCCTCATTTATGCAGGGGTGTCGGTGTATAAAAGCAATGCCATTGATGCGCGTACCACGCTGTCGTTGATACGGGATGCTTCGGAATTATTGCCCATACTATTGGAAAACGGGCATACCACATTGGCTGGTCGATTGGCCGGGGCTTTTCGTAACATCCAACGTGACAGAATAGCCGACCAGATTATGGAAACCTTCAAACAGGCCGATTATGACATCCGGGAGGAAGATCCCTTTGATGCCAAATTGGAATTGAAATTGTCGGCAAGGGAACGTTCTCCCTATGCCAACCGCATACGCCTGATATGGCTACAGATGCGTGGGGCTGTAATGGCCAATTTTCCCCAAGCCCCCGGCATACGGACCGACCATGGATCCTATATGAAGGACGTGGACGATATATACATAACGGATGCCTACCATTCCCTGTCCATTGAGCGCTATCGGGTGACCCCTGAGTTGATTCAAAAAGTGAGTTCCGGCGAATGGGACACCGAGGAAAACGAAGGGGACCGGAAACAACGGGATGCGATGGCAGCCCGGGGCTATTATCAGGCTTTCCAATCCGTAAAGCGGAGCATCAAAGCCATATTGGAAGGAGCAAATGCAGGAACACAGGTCGATAAAGACCATGCCACATGGTACAGGCAGTTGTTCGACCCAAGTGTAACGGCAGGCCTGTTGAAGGCTTCCGACCTTTCCGGTTACCGCAATAACCAAGTGTACATCGGAAACTCCAAACATGTTCCCCTAAATGTAGAAGCCATGCGCGATGCCATGCCCATACTATTTGAACTGCTGGAGGAAGAGCCCGAGGCTTCCGTGCGCGCCGTGCTAGGCCATTTTGTCTTTGTTTTTATCCACCCGTATATGGATGGCAACGGTCGTATGGGCAGATTCCTGATGAATACAATGCTGGCCTCCGGGGGCTATCCATGGACCGTAATTCCCGTAGAAAAGCGGGATGAATATATGCAGGCATTGGAGGAAGCGAGTGTAAGACAGAACATTGAACCGTTTGCAAAATTCTTGGGAGATTTGGTCAACGAAAGAATGAAAGGTAAAAATGCAGCGGAATTACCGAACAAAAAATAGCCACATGATATTATTTGAAATCATTTGATTAAAGTTACCGTATAGAAAGCATAAAACGCTCCCGTTACCTTTATGGAACCTTATAATTTCCTGATGGATTGCCGGGATTCCGATGTAATAGCCCCATCAGATTTTGGTGCAGTTTATGAATGTCGTTCAGGGTCTTACGTTCTTTCTTTTTCATGGCCTGTTCTTTAGGGTTGGCCTTGGGCCTCCATATCCGGTAGCAATTGCCGGATCTTATCAAGGAATTCCATTTCCTCATAGGGTATTAAATTAAGTACATACCCAAGTACTTCCCGAATATTCTGTTCGGGCTCGGGGACTACCCTATTCGGGATGTAATCGGCTTCCAATGCCGTGATGCATACCTTTAATAGGTTGGAAATCATAAAGGAGGTTTCCAAATAGCCCTCGGTGATCAGGTTTACAGAATAGAGTTCCTTTATGGAAGGGCAGCGTTTTAAGGTATAAAAATGCTTTTTGGTCAATGCTTTAATTTTATTCAAGGTGCCTCCTTCCTCCGATCCCGGTATTTCCACATCGGAAGCATCTTCTTTTACAGGAGGGATTTCTTGGTGCGGAGGTCTATCTACCATGTAAGTTTTACATTCCGCCAATTTATCCTCAAACAGTTCGGAAATTATGGCATATATCCGATTAGCTTTTTCCTGTATTTTTTGAATTTGGGCAATTTTGATATGATAATTGTTTTGGTACCGTGTGGATATATAGGACTCGTCCAATAGTCTTAAAAGGGATAGCTCTTCCGTTACATCTTTATTGAAAAGGTTGCCCAATTCCGATACAAACGGTTTGATGTAAGTTTGATGCTCTTTGATACTATGGCATTTCCGTTCCTTCCCCATTGTAAAAAGTTCCACTCTACGGAACCACAATTCTATATACTGGTGGAGATTAAAGGCGGCTTGGGAATGATTTTCCTTTTCCAGAAAGAAGTTGGCCCCTTCCATGAAGGCATTCAGTTTTGCACGCTCTTGCTGGAAGTCGAGCACTATACGGTTCAAGGTATCCTCATTGGGGGAATACCTGTGGAATACATCTGTCCCTGTATCTGCATTGTTGACGATCAGCTTTTCCCAAGAACAATTGTGGGCAAAGAACAAATTCCCTTCCTTTAACTGCTGCTCAGCGTATTCATAAGAAAATATGCGGCAAAGATAATCTGTCTGTTCCTGAAAAATTTTGGCAACCATGGAGGATATTTCCTGGGTCAATGAAGAACAATTTCCCTTAAGGATTACAATTAACAGTGGCTTTGGGAAACCTTCTGTTACAACTATTGATTCATAGATATACTTAATTTCCAGTAGCGAATATAGGTTGTCTATAACCTGATCTCGATTGATATAATTCTTACTTTCCATAGTAGTCATATTAAAGTTTATGAATGTCTTTCAGGATTTTAAATTTTTTCTTTTTCATAGCCTGTTTAATAGGTTAGGTTTGAGGTTTCTATTTCCGTTACTGTTGATTAATTCTATTATGAGCAATTCCCTAGTGTCATAATTTTTAATTAATTCTTATGAAGTAACTCTATAATTACAATGTACCAAACCAAAACAGATTGTATATTACCAATTGAATTTGGTATTTTACCAATGGCATTTGGAGATTTTCCATTATCTTTATTAATCGAAAAAAAGACAACAAAAAGTAAATTTCACACATGAGCACTGCAGCAAAACCAAACCATATTGGAAGGAAGATTGGCCGAATAAGGGAATTACGAGGAATGAAGCAAGAAGCCTTGGCCATGGAGCTCGGCATTAGCCAACAAAGCGTTTCTTTAATGGAGCAAAGTGATACTATTGAAGATGAAAAATTGGAACAGGTTGCCAAAGTCTTAGGCGTTTCCGCTGAGGCAATCAAGAATTTTTCAGAGGAAAAAGCTATTAATTATTTCAACAATGTTTATGATAATGATTTTAGTAATAGCACTGGAGCTTTAGCTCAAAGTAGTACGTTTAACCCTTTAGATAAATTAATGGAGGTTGTTGACGAAAACAAAAAACTCTATGAACGATTGTTGGCTGCTGAAAAGGAAAAAATAAGTTACTTGGAAAAATTGTTGGATAAAAAATAATACTATTTCTTATAGAGACTTATAAGTTTAAAACCATAAGTGATTTCACATTAGACGAATCTCTTATGGTTTTCTTGTTTTGTTTCGGAAATGATTTCCATAATTCTAAATAAGGATTGCTTGTGTATCCAAAGAAAAAGATAAGTAGGTGGAAATATTGAACTAGTCCTGAACCCGTCCCTGCGGGAGTTGAATGGCTTCCAGATCTTTCAACCTCCTCCGGACCGCTCATAAAAACTTGGGGCGTAGAAAAAAACACCTCATGCCTTTATTTTTGCTAACGCGAAGTTGGTTGCCCTGAGTAAAAAGAGAATCCACTTAGCAAGCCCAATCCTCAATTTTCAGATGATTTTGAATACTATTTTAAAACAGTCAAGACAAAAACAAGTTACCATAAACAAGACTATCTAAGACTTTCTGGAGCTTTTTGTTTTTAGAGTGGTAAAACATAGGTACAACAATTTTACCGCGCCAAAAAGGGGTGGACCTAGCCTATTTTCATATACGTCCTATCTATGGACTATCTATGGACTATCTATGGAGTATCTATGGAGTATCTATGGAGTATCTATGGAGTATCTATGAAAGGTAAAATTAACAAATCTAAAGGCTCACTACAAAAATCGGACAGGATCCAGGCGCAAAGTTTTGGGTAAGATTTGGGGGTATCTGCTTTAAAAGTTCGTTTTATGGGGCACTCAAGTATGAAGATTATACATGAGTACAAGTGAAAGAATTACGTGTCACTCTCCTAATTTAACGTGAGTTCGATATAAGTACTATCCAATTCTTTGAAGGTTGT
>TARA_R100000935_G_scaffold39039_3_pt1 | contig 31386 bp, 30 predicted proteins | sample TARA_R100000935 | Tara Oceans TARA_R100000935 (sample SAMEA2621502) | marine metagenome | biome: marine biome (ENVO:00000447); feature: surface water layer (ENVO:00002042); material: "saline water (ENVO:00002010), including plankton (ENVO:xxxxxxxx)" | depth 5 m
AGCCCGACGGTGGGCGGCGTGCGGCCGGCCACCAGTTCGCTCATCGCCGCGCGCACGTCCTCGGGGCCGGACACATGGCGCAGGGTCAGGCCGCCCTTCAGTTCCTCGACCATCCGCAGGGTTTCGGTCTGGGTTCGGCGCTGGATGACGCCTGGCCCCAGGTCGCCGTCGCGCTTTGCGATGTGGGCGGGAATGAAGATGAAGTCGTGGGAGGGCGCGCCCTCCACCTTGCCGGTGGAGCGGGGCTGGTCCCAGTGGGTGGCGCCCACCGCGCAGCTGAGCTTCAGCTGGCGGCCGAAGCGGCGGTGGACGGCGCCGATGACCGCCCCGTCCCCGGCCATGTCGACGAAGGCCGAGGCCACCGCCCCGTCCAGGCTGTCGATATCCCCATAGGCGATCACCTGATCACAGAGGCCGAGCCCCTCCACGAAGGCCATGTTCCCCGGGGAGGTCAGGCCGATCACCTTCGGCCGAGGCTCAGGATGGCGGGCCAGCATGTTGAGCAGACCGATAGCCGTCTTGGACGAGGCGCTGCCCACCAGCACCTGTTCGGCGCCGAAGAAGGCGTTGTCGACCAGGTAATCATACAGCAGGTAGCCGGTGCCCAGCAGGGGCAGCAGCAGACACCGCTGGTCCTCCAGGGACTTCATGGCCTCGGGCTCGCCGGTGGTCCGCTGATAGTGGTTGTAGAAGGCCGGCAGCTCCGCGCGGTGGGGCGCTGAATCCACAAAGCCCCGTGGACCCACCGCATCGGGCGTCAAGACGACGTGAGAGGCGGTCGGCAAGAAGCCATAGATCCGTTCGCCGACGGGCAGGTCGGGATGGCGCGAGGCCACCACATCGGCGAACCCCCAGACCGGAACAAGGCCCCAGGGCTCAGGCGCCGGGAAATAGCCCCAATAGCCGATGGTGGCGCCCGAGAGCGCGTAGCTGACATTGTTGGCGGTCAGGGCGAACCGGTCGATGGCCAGCAGAACTTGGCCTTCGGCCAGCTCCGGCTGGGGAAGCTCCACAAGACGGCTCTCGGTCAGCGCATCGCGGCGCAACTGGAGTTGGGTGATCACGGCGTCACAACCTTTCGCGGGCGCAGGGAGAGCAGCAGGAAGACCACGGCGAAGGCGGGCTGGGCAACCCACGGCGAGTCCGCGAGCCGGCGAGGCGCACGGCTAGCTGACCGCCCGGAAGGCGGTGGTGGCGGCCACCAGTTGGTCGGCGGCGTCTTCGTTGGGGGTGCGCAGGACGTTGATGGCGCCCTCCAGAAGTCGGCTGGCCTCAGCCGGCCAGGATCGGGGTCGAGTTCAGTTCGGCGTGAAGGAGGACGATGTGGCCGAGCGCGGCGGCCAGGGCGAGCGCCAGGGCGACCCAGATCTTGGGTCCGGCCAGGGTCATGATCTGCGGCCTGGTCGGGAAGGAATAGGTCTGCGGCATGGCCGCGAACTTGAATTCATGGGCCCCGGCGAACCGGGGATCGACCACCAGGGCGGCCAGGTCGCGGCGGCTGCGGTAACGCATATAGCCGATGATCGACCAGCCGGGGTCGGCCTCCACCCCCCAGGCGTCGAAATAACCGCCGATCTTGCGCGCCGCGATGGCCGGGTGGCCGCCCCTCGCGAACAGGGCCGGCAGGAACATGCGGGTATAGCCCTCCATGACCTGCCGGGCCGGCTTGGGCTGGCCGCTCACGGGATCTGGAATGTCGCCGGACGCGATCCTCACCAGGTTGAGCATGAAGAATTCACGGCCGTCGTCAGCCTCGAGGAAGGCCTGCAGCGTCGCCAGATCGTTGCGCCCATCCATCTCCAGGCCCGTAGCCACCAGATCGGCCAGGGCCGCCTGCACCTCGGCCTTGGACAGGGGGCCGCGCCAGTTGACGTACCAGGCCAGGAACACGGTGTAGGCCAGCAGCGCGAGGCCCCAGGGCAGCAACCAGATCTCCATCAAACCCCCTCGCGCGCCACTTTATGGCACGCATCGCGTCATCTTATCCGCAAGCCTCGCCTTGGCGCCCGCCTTGCCGAGGCGACGTCTCAGCGTTGGCCGTTCATGCGCCGGCCCACGCGGACCTCTTCGGTTCCTGCCGGCAGGGAGATCAGGTCCCCGTCGCGGCCGACCTTAAGCGAGCCGGAAAACTGGCCGCGTGCGTCGCCCAGGAACGGGCCTTCCAAGGCGCGGACCGGCAGGGGCGGCACGATGTGGTTGAGCAGCAGAAACTTCACACCGGCCCGCTCAGCCAGCTGCGCGGCCTGTTCTGGGGTGGTGTGATAGTCGGTGATGTCCGCGAAGATCCGGGCGAGGTTGGTCCTGCCGGCCGCTTCAGCCGCCGCCTGCTGGCGGTTCACCAGATCAATGGAGAGAGCCTCGTGCACCAGCAGGTCAGCGCTCCTGGCCTGGGCCTCCACCACCGGCGAGGGGGTGGTGTCGCCGCTGAGCACGGCGCTGCGGCCCTTGTAGTCGAACCGGTAGCCGACGGCCGGCTCGATGGGATTGTGATCCACCCGGAAGGCGGTGATCTTCAGATCAGGCTCATCGAGGACAACAAGGCTGGTCTCGCCCTCGGGAATGTCGAAGCGACGCGCTGTCGCGCCATAGCCCGTGGGCGGGGTGACGTCCTCCCCGTGGTGGGCGATCCGGTAGCCGCGATCGAGGCTGTAGGCCTGGGCGAAGCCGGCCACCACGGTCTCGACGCCTGGCGGGCCATAGACCGGGGTCGGGGCGGCCGCCGAGCTCGTCGCCCACCGCTGCATCAGGAGCTCCCCCAGACCATCCATGTGGTCGGAATGGAAGTGGGTGAACAGGATCGACTCCACCCGCGCGGGGGGCAGGCTCATCAGGGTCAGATTGCGGCTGGCGCCGGATCCAGTGTCGACGATGAACAGCCTCTGGCCCGCCACCACCGCCGTGCAGGGACCACCCCGGGCCACGTCAGGCATGGGCGATCCGGCACCGCACAGGGCGACATGCAGGCCGTCGGGCAGGTCGGCCAGCGGATCGGCCGCCATGTTCCGCGTCATCAGCCTGTCCATCATGGCCAGCGCCAGGGGACCACGGGCGACCCACAGCCCTGCCCCGGCGACGAGGACCAGGGCGAGAAGAACAAGGGCGAGCTTGGCAGGCCAGCGCATGGCGAGGCTCCAGGTCTGGGATCTTGAGCGAAGGTCAGCCGGGCTCCGGCGCGGCAGGAACCCGCAGGACCGTCCGGAACCCAACATGGGAGGCGCCGCTGTCATGGGGACCGGGCGCCCGGGCGGCAGGGCGATAGCGGAAGCAGAAATTGTCGGCGCAGAGGAAGGAGCCGCCCTTGATCACATGCTTGGGCTGGCCCGGCTCAGCAGGGTCCCGGGACATGGCCCGGGAGGGCCCGCCCTGTTCCAGCACCGAGGCCGGGAGAAGGCCCGGCCGGTACCAGTCCGACGTCCATTCCCAGACATTGCCGGTGATGTCGTAGAGGCCATGGCCATTGGCCGGGAAACAGCCCACTGGCGCAGGCCGCGCCTTGTGGCCGTCATCCCCAGTGTCGGCCACGGGGAAGACCCCCTGCCAGGTGTTGGCCAGCGGCTCGCCCTGCGAAGCGGGGGCATCGCCCCAGGCAAAGCGGGCGCCGACGAGACCGCCGCGGGCGGCGTACTCCCATTCGGCCTCGGTGGGCAGGTCGCGGCCCAGCCAACGGGCATAGGCCAAGGCGTCCTCCCAGCCGATATGCACCACAGGCCAGGACTCCTTGCCTGTGATGGAGCTGTCAGGCCCCTCGGGATGGCGCCAGTCGGCGCCGGGAATGATCCGCCACCAGGCCGCAGGGTTTCCCCCGGCCGCGCCGGCGCCGACAAAAACCAGGGAGGCCGGCCGCCGTTCTTCGGCCGAGAGGCCCGGATAGGCCGCCTCGGGCAAGGGGCGCTCGGCCTGGGTCACGTAGCCGGTGGCGTCGACGAAGCGGGCGAAGGCCGCGTTGGTGACCTCGGTCTGGTCGATCCAGAAGTCGCCCACCTGGACCTGCCGCGGCGGCCCTTCCTCTGGATGCTCGGGCGAAGCGCCCATGGCGAAGACTCCGCCGGTCAGGCGCACCATGCCGGCGGTGGGGCTCGCGGGGTCAGGGAGGGTCAGGTCCGCCAGACAGGCCTTGGGCGCCTCGGCGAGCCGGTTGCAACCGCCCAGGACGCCGATGACCGCCAGGCAGAGGCCGAGGGCCTGGGGGCGTCGCGCGCCCGGTCCCGTTCGCTGGCCGCACCCCCTCACCTGCGCCTCCCTCGAGCCTTGCGCTTGGTGCAACTATTGGCATAGTTCGTGCTAAAATCAAGCGGAGCTGACCAATGCCCGACCGCCAGCCCATCGCCCTCTCCGGCTCGCCCGGCTCGCCGTACACCCGCAAGATGCTGGCCCTGTTGCGGTATCGGCGCATTCCCTACCGCTTTCTGACAGCCAACAGCCCTGCGGTCGCAGACCTGCCCCAGCCCAAGGTGCGGCTGCTGCCGACCTTCTATCTGCCCGACGAGGCCGGCGTCCTTCAGGCCGTGGTGGACTCCACTCCGCTGATCCGCCGTCTGGAGCAGGAGGTGGAGAGCCGCTCGGTCATCCCGGACGACCCGGCGCTCGCCTTCCTCGACGAGCTGATCGAGGACTATGCGGACGAGTGGCTGACCAAGGCCATGTTCCACTACCGCTGGGCCTATGCGGAGGATATCGACCGGGCCGCCCGCATCCTGCCGGCCTGGTCAGGGCTGTCGATCCCGGACGAAGCGCTTGCCCAGCGGGGCGAGATGTTCAGCCGCCGGCAGATTGACCGGCTCTATGTGGTCGGCTCCAATCCGGTCACCGGGCCGGTGATCGAGGCCAGCTATCGCCGCTTCCTGGAGGCTTTCGAGGCCCATCTGACCCGCCAGCCCTATCTGCTGGGACGCCGGCCGGGGGCCGGTGACTTCGCCGTCTTCGGCCAGCTGACCCAGCTCGCCCAGTTCGACCCCACGCCCATGGCCCTGACTCTGAAGATCGCGCCCCGGGTGTTCGCCTGGGTCAGCCTGATGGAGGATGCGTCGGGGGTGGAGCCGCAGGCCGGCGACTGGACGCCGCTGAGCAACCAGCCAGAGACGCTTGGCGCGCTGCTGGCGGAGATGGGGCGGGTCTATGTCCCGGTCATGCTGGCCAACGCTCAGGCCCTGGCGGAGGGCGCGACCGAGGTGCGCACCGAGGTGGACGGCCTGGCCTGGACCCAGTCGCCCTTCCCCTACCAGGGCAAGTGCCTGCAATGGTTGCGCGGTTCCTATGCGAAGCTGGACGCCGACGCCCGAAGCGCCGTCGATCCGCTGCTGCGGCAGGGCGGCCTGGCGGGGATTTTCACCTGACCTCTGGCGCACGCCTTCACTGCGTTCTAATCAGCAATTCATGACTGGGCAGAGCCTCCAAGCGTGAACGCGCCCCGCGCCATCAAGGTCGAGGTGTCGACGCCAGCGCCCGCCGCCCCTGAAGCGGATGGCCGGCGCCGCCGCTCGCAGGACAGCCGCGCCCGCATCGTCCAGGCCATGCTGGAGCTGGTGCATGCGGGCGAAACCTCGCCGGCCGCCGAACTTGTCGCCGACCGGGCCAAGGTGGGCCTGCGCACCGTCTTCCGGCACTTCAGCGACATGGACAGCCTCTATCGCGAGATGTCCGCGGTGATCGAGGCCGAGCTACAGGGCATCATCAGCCAGCCGTTCAAGAGCGCCGACTGGCGCGGCCGGATGGTTGAGCTCGTACAGCGCCGGTCTACCGTCTATGAGCGGATCGCCCCGTTTCGTCGGGCGGGCGACATCCACCGGCAGCGCTCGCAGGTCCTGGCCGCCGACCACGCCAGGTTCGTGGCCCTGGGGCGGGAAATCCTGCGACGGGAGTCGCCGCCGGAACTGCTGCGCGACAAGGCCCGGTTCGAGGCCCTGGACATGCTGCTCAGCTTCGACGCCTGGAACCGGCTGCGGCGGGACCAGGGCCTGTCCCCCCGCCGCACGGTGGAAGCCCTGGAGACCGCCGTCGCCGCCCTGGTCGACGCCCTTTAGTCGCCAGCCTTCAGAAACTGGCGCGGACCCCGGCCATGATCAGACGCGGCGCGCCCGGCCGCGCCCCGGCCGGGGAGAAGGAGACGTTGTAGGTCTCATCGGCCAGGTTCTGGACCGTGGCGAACAGGGCGAAGTTCGGGGTCAGCGCGTATTCGGCCGCCAGATCGATGACCAGGCGCTCGTCGATCTTGTCGCCGGCGGCGATGGGGCCAGAGCCGGCCGTCTCCCGGGCCTCCGACACCCAGTTGAAGGCGCTGGTGAGCTTCAGCTTGGCCAGCTCCAGTCCCACCGACAGGTTCAGCTGGTGCTCGGGCAGATAGGGCAGCTCGTCCCCGGCAGCCACCGCCCCCCAAGGCCCATAGGCGCTGGCGAAGCTCGATTTGAACTCCGCATCCGTCAGCGTATAGGCCAGCGAGACCGGCACGGCGAAGCCATGGGCCGCCAGGCCGGCGAAGGTGTGGGCGGCGGTGACCTCCAGGCCGCGGACCTCGACGGCGCCGCCGTCGAACTGGTCGCCGATATTGCAGCCGCCGCCGGTGGAGGCGGTGCAGGTCCCCACCAGATTGTCATAGTCGTTGAGGAAGGCGATGGCCTCGGCCTGCCAGCCGCCGCGGCTCCAGCGGGCGCCGGCCTCATAGGACCAGCTGGTCTCGGCGTCGGCGGTAGAGCCAGGACCCGGATTGGCGAAGCCGCGATGGGCGCCGGCCAACAGCAAGACTTCCGGGTTCAGCCGCCAGGTGGCAGAGACGCCGGGGATGAGCACATCGGTCTTGGAGTGAATGACACGGGTGGGGGCGCCCCGGGACACGTCACCCAGGGCCCAATCGGTGCGCTTCAGGCGGATGGTTTCGTAGCGCAGGCCTGGCGTCAGGGTGAAGGCGCCGAACGCCATCTCGTCGCGCAGGAAGAAGGACCAGGCCTTGGCCTCGCCCAGGCGATTGGTCTGGCTGCCCGGCGCCCCGGCCGAGGCCAGCACCATACGGCCGTTGACCATGGTGTAGCGGTCGTCCTGCTGGAAGCGGTCTTCCTCGTCCCGGTGATGGCGGACGGAGAATTCGAGGCTGTGGTCGACGGCGCCGGTCTGGACGTCCACCGCCACGACGCTCTGCAAGCCGGTGGCCGAATACTGCCGGTTGTTGTTGCGCACCCGCAGGGCGCCGGCCCGCCCGGTGAAGCCCGGCGCGCCGATCAGGTCGGCCATCTGCAGGGCGTTGGCGCCCGGATTGGCCACCACTGAGCTGATGCCCACCCAGCCGGCGCCTGCGCTGTTGCGCACGTCATTGAGCTTGTACCAGGCCCGCGCGGTCTCGTGGTGATAGGCGAGCGTCGTCAGGCTGACGTTCGGCGAGATCTGGAAGCGGTGGGTCAGCTGGAAGGTCTCATGCTCGACGTTCATGACATCGGCGGCGCTGCCGTTGTAGCGGCGATAGGGGCTGGCCGCGAAGTCGCTGAGCGTCAGGCCGAGATAGGTCTCGTCGCTGGTCTCGTCATAGCGCTGGTACTTGGCCTCCCACTGATGGCGGCGGTCGGCCGAGCGCAGGCCGAGCTTCACCAGACCATCGGTGATCTCAAAGCCGGTGTCGCCGCCGGCGTCGATGACCTTGAAGCCGTCGGAGGCCTCATACAGGCCCTCCACCAGGCCGCCGATCTCCCACCCGCCGCCCAGGGCCGCCCAGCCGCCCACCGAGCCCAGAGCGCGGCGGCCGCCATACTCTCCGCCCAGCAGGTCGAGCCGGCCGGAAATCTCGCCATTGGCCACATCGGGAATCGGGGTCGAGAACAGGTTCAGCGCCCCGCCCACGGTCAGCGGCCCGTACTTGATGGCGGCCGGGCCCTTGCTGACCTCCACCGCGGCGATGCGGGTCATGCGCGGGAAGTAGTAGGCGGCCGGCGCCGCATAGGGGGCCGGGGCGATCAGCACCCCGTCCTCCATCACGGTGATGCGGCTGTTGCGGTCCGAGCCCGAGCCGCGGATGCCGATATTGGGCCGCAGGCCGAAGCCCTCCTCCTCCTGCAGATAGACACCGGGCGCCTGACGCAGGATGCGGTTCACGTCGCTATAGGCGAAGGTCGACAGGGTCTCGGCGTCGATCACCTGCACCGAACCGCCGATCTCCCGCACATTGGTGGTGGAGCCGGTGACCAGCACCGCGTCCAGCAGCGGCGCGCCCGCATCATCCATCACCTCCGCCTGAGCCGATGAGATGGCCAGGGCGCAGACGGCGGCGCCGCAGAACAGGCCGGTCAGACGGTGTGCGAACATGGATCCCCCCAGGGCGAATAAGAATGCTTCGCACTCGCCCTAGCGGCGCCGTCACGTGATTGCAAGTCAATCGCATGACGGCGGTCACTGAAATTTCAGAAGCTTTACCGCGAGTTGATCCGAAGGTCCGCCGCTACTTCGCCGCCGCGTGGATGGCGGTGAGCAAGGCCGAGCGGGCGAGCGAGAGGTCTCGGCCCGTGGCCTGGGGCCAGGCGGAGTTGATGACGATGACCAGGCCGTCGTCGCGATAGGTGGTGATCGACTGGCCGAAGATGCCCGAGGCCTGATAGGCGCCGTCCCGGTTCATCCACCAGAAATAGCCGTAGCCGGCGTCGCCATTGTCAATCTGGGCGCTGGTGGCCTGCGCCACCCAGCCCTCTGGGACCACCGCCTTGCCGCCCGCCATGCCGCCTTCCAGCATGAACTGGCCCACCCGGCCGTAGTCGCGCAGGGTCATGGAGATGCAGCAGCCGGCCCGCTCCAGGCCCGAGGGATCGAGCATCCAGATGGCGTCGCGCTCCATGCCATAGGGCTTCCAGATCTTCTCCGAGGCGTAGGCCGACAGGCTCTGGCCCGTGGCGTTGGCCACCAGCACGCCGGCCAGGTCGGTCTCGCCGGTGTTGTAGTTGAACACCGCGCCGGGCGGATTTTCCCGCGGCAGCTTGCGCATATAGCTGACCATGGCGTTCATGCCGGGCTCGGCGGGCGTAGCGCCGGCGGTGGCCACATCGGACTTGGGATCGGTGTAGTCCTCGTTCCACTTCACACCCGAGCTCATCATCAGGAGCTGGCGCACGGTGACCCCGTCATAGCCGGAGCCCTTCAGCTCGGGGATGTAGTCGGTGACGGGCGCGTTCAGGCCCGCGATCTTGCCGTCCTGGATGGCCGCGCCCACCAGGGTGGAGGTCAGGGACTTGGCCACCGAGAACGAGGTCCAGCGATCAGCCGGCTGGCGGCCCATCCCATAGCGCTCCAGCAGGATCTGGCCGTCCTTCAGCACCAGGACGCCAGAGACGTTGAAGGCCTCCATATAGCTGTCCACCGTCCAGCTCTTGCCCGCGTGTTCGAAGGTGGGATCGATCTGGCGCTCGGCCATGACCAGAGGCCGGACGGTCTCACCGCGCTCGATGGTGTTGACCTGGAAGATGTCCTCGATGGTCCGGTAGCCGCGGCTCTGCAGCTCCGGCGACCACATGAGGAAGTTGGGCGTGGCTGGGTCCAGCGGCACCTGGGCGAAGGCGGACGTGGCGCTGAGGCCTGCGGCGGCCAAGGCGACGGCGAGCGCAAGGGGGCGAGTCATGGAGCGTTTTCCCGATGTTGTTTTGCCGCCAAGCTAGCCCATTGCGCGGCGTCCGCCAGGGACCTGCGCGCATGACGTAGCGGCAGCCAAGCCGACGGGTGGCGGGAGGTCGCAAAGCGGTGCTATCCCAGGGGCCAATCAGAACGCTGAACCAGACATTGGGGAGAAACGTCATGGGCCATAAGCGACTGGGCCGCAGCGCCATCGTGGTCTCCGACATCTGCATGGGCACCATGACCTTCGGCGGCCAGGCCGACGAGGCCATGGCCCACCGCATCCTGGACAAGTCCTTCGAGGCCGGGATCAACTTCTATGACACGGCCGAGAACTATCCCGTGCCCCCCAGCCCCGAATGGGCCGGCCGCACCGAGGAGATCTTCGGCCGCTGGCTGAAGACCAAGAACCGCGACGCCGTCATCATCGCCACCAAGGTCTGCGGACCGAGCCACGGCTGGATCAAGGGCTCCATGCGGGCCGGCATGACCGCACTCGACCGCCACAACATCACCCGCGCCATCGAGGGCAGCCTGACCCGCATGGATGTGGACTATGTGGACCTCTACCAGACCCACTGGCCCGACCACGGGACCGGCTATGAGGAGACCCTGCGCACCCTCGATGACCTGGTCCAGGCCGGCAAGGTGCGCATCATCGGCTGCTCCAACGAAACCAGCTGGGGCCTGACCAAGTCGGTGGCCGTGGCCGAGCGCGAGGGCACGGTGCGCTATGAGACCATCCAGAACAATTTCAGCCTGAACAACCGCCGCTTCGAAGACGAGCTGGCCCAGGCCTGCCGCCAGGAGGGCGTCAGCCTGATCCCCTATTCGCCCCTGGCCGGCGGGGTGCTGTCGGGCAAGTACAAGGACGGGGCGCGACCCGAGGGTGCGCGCTTCTCCAACTATCTGAACCTGGGCGGGCGCCAGGCGGCCATGGCCAAGCGCTTCGTCAACGACAAGTCCCTGGAGGCCACCGACCGCTTCGCCGCCATCGCCGCTGAAGCCGGCATCTCGCTGGTGACGCTCGCCACGGCCTGGAGCAAGCAGCACGACTTCGTCGCCTCCACCATCGTCGGCGCCACCCACGAAGACCAGCTCCCCGACATCCTGGCCGCCATGGACCTGACCCTCAGCGACGAGGTCATGAAGGCCATCGACAAGGTGTCGAAGGAGATCCTGTACCCGATGGGGTGAGGGGCGAGAGCTTGGAGACGAAGTGGCAGAGCCGAGCCTGCACACAAACTAGGGCCCCCATCAGAGTCCTCCACGAAAGCTCGAAGATTCATCGATTCACACATCGTGCCTCCTGCTCTAGAAGGAGGGTCGAGTTACCGGACGGACCGCGCGGCGGGACGTGGAGGGATCATGGCGTACAGTCCGAGCCAGCTAGCAGCGCTCTCACGCCTCTTCTCGGCGACGGTGTTTCGCGAGATGGCGACCAAGGGCCGCTCGGGGACCTTCGCGAGGCTCATCGGCGAAACCGGGCTTGTCGATGGTGGGTTTTCGGGCCGAACCGTGGGCGAGGCATTTGATGCTGCCTTTTTGCGTCTGCGCCGGGCCGGGGGCCGCGATGAATACGTTTACCGCTCCGCTCTCACCCACAATGTTCTGCTCGGCAAGCACTCCCTCAATACAGCCGCTATGCTAACCGAATTCCGCGCCGGAGCCTGCAAGGCCGACGTAGTTATCCTCAATGGTACCGCGACTGTTTACGAGATTAAGTCCGATCGCGATTCGCTGGCACGCCTCGAAAACCAGATCCGTCAATATCGGCGCGTTTTCGGGAAGGTCTATGTAATTGCCGGCGAAGGCCACGTCCGCGAAGTGCTTGAGGCCACGCCCGCCGAGGTCGGCGTGCTCAGCTTGGTCCGCTGGGATAGGATCAGCACTGTGCGAGAAGCCATCGAAACTCTCGACGCGGTTTGCCCGGTGACAATCTTTGATTCGCTACGGACCGCTGAGGCTTGCCTCATCCTGACGGCGTTAGGTAGCGACCCGCCAGATGTCCCCAATACGGAGTTGTATGGCGCCTTGCGCGCAGAGTTTGAGGGCCTAGATCCGGCGGCCGTGCACTGCGAAATGGTATCGACCCTGAAGCGGACGCGTAACTTAGCGCCGCTAAACGCCCTGGTTGACCGATTGCCAGCTTCACTGCAGCCTGCTGCGTTGTCGATCCAGGTGCGCCGCAGCCATCACGAACGGTTAGTCAAGGCTGTGTCGACACCATTCGAGGAAGCGCTGAACTGGGGCTGACGCGGACATGTACCACCCTTATTTCCGCGGCAAGCAGTTCGAATTGATCACGGTTCGGGAAACTGCCGCCGTAATGGCGGAAGCCGGATTCGTCCCCATCATTGAGCCGGTGAAAGAAACCTTAAACGGCTTAGATCGTGCCCTAACGGCGGTCTGCGAAGCCGGGGGTAGCGCCATTACCATCGTCAATCCCTACCATGGGGACCATTCCGAAGACGGCGCAGGTATCTCCACCCTCTTGAAGACAAAATACCTCGGTAAAGGGGGCGTCAGCGCAGGTATATTGCTTAAGGAGCATATGTCGCGGACGGATGCCTTGAATTGCTACGAGGCTCACAAGGACCACAGCCCCGTTTTTATTCACGCTGGTTTCACTGACGGCAAGGGCTTGGCGGAAGATATCGCCGAAATCCTCTCTGAGAGCCAGCATGTGTTTTTCGAGAAATATTGCGGAACTTTGTACCGGAGACACTATCGCGACAGCCGCCGGATTTTGCTGCGGGACGGGTTCGAGCGGCGGCGCAATGCCGACCACCCACCAAGGGAAGTCTTCTCCGAGCTGCATCTTACCTATGAAGACGACGGTATGGACGGCTTTGGCGACTTCCTGACCGTCGGTGACGACTACAGCGAAGGCGGCGGTCCAGCGTATGCCGTGGCCATCCATCTAACCTTCATCAACCCAGAAGAGGACGACGTGATGTACATTTATCATTTCGTCTCTGACACCAAGGACACGCCCACCGATCCGGCTGGCAAGTTCGCCCAGGCGCTGGCGAAGCTTATAAAGAAGCTCGATAGCGGGGCATCCCACTTGGCAGACACTTCCGCGATTGCCGAGTTCCGTGACTTGCACACCAAGAAGCACTTCCCTGGGCTCGGCCAAGTGAAGAAGCTCTCGATGATCCACCACATCGAAACTATGGCTCGTTACTTGTCATAGGAGCTTCCATGGGCGCACTTTGCTGTCCGGAATGTTTTGGCGACCGCGGCTTGCGGCGGGACATCATCCCATCGCTGAGCGCAGGAAGAGGTGACTGCGACTACTGCGGATCAGTGGGCGTGCCCTTGGTGCCTCCAGAGGCATTGGCCGACTACTTCGAACTTTTAGTTGGCGCATATGAGGTCAACGACAAGGGTTCGACGCTCGTCGAGCTAATGAAGCAAGATTGGCAGCTATTCTCGCATCTAGCTATGGACGCCGCCCACGCAAAAGAGCTGCTCGGCGATATCCTCAATGATGGCGAGATTGTCCGGAAGCGGTTCTCGCCCTCCTCCAGCTTCACCAGCGTCGGTCTTGCGCAATGGGAAACACTCCGCGAGGAGCTGATGTGGAAGAATCGATATTTCGTCGACCAAGTCATCGATGAGGAGCGGCTCAGGGATTTATTGGCATTCCTACCGGCGGACGACATGCCGGACGTTTGGTATCGAGCGCGGATCATGACCGCTGAGCGACCTTACCCAATCGACGAAATGGGCGCGCCACCCCCACGTCAGGTCTCCCACGGCCGGGCCAATCCTCCAGGCATTCCCTATCTATATGTCGGGTCTAAGCCCGAAACCTCCGTTGCTGAGGTGAGGCCGCACACGGGAGAAAAGGCCTGTGTCGCAGATTTCAAAATTGATGGGACCCTGACGGCCGTCGATTTGCGCAATCCGCGTCAGCTTGTATCTCCATTCTTGCTGGCCGACGCCGTCGCCATTGGGCAACTCCGGGCAGATATCCCATTCCTCGAGCGGCTTGGTGAGGAGCTGACTCGACCGGTTCTGCCGCGCGGTGCAGCAATCGACTATATACCCAGCCAATACCTATGTGAGTTTATCAAGAAGCGCGGTTACGATGGAGTTATCTATCGTAGTTCGGTTAGTGACGGCATCAATCTAGCGCTTTTCGACCCCACTCGCGCCGTACCGGGCGCTGTTGAGGTCTTTGACGTCACAAACGTATCGGTGACAATTGAAAGATCTTAATACCAATTTAGAGACGACCGCTCGGCAGATTCAATACTTCAGAGTCGACAACCTTCCCGGCTACACCCATGGCGGAAAGCTGACCCACCCCCATGCCCCGCTAGACGCCTCCCCCGCCCTGCCCCTAACGCCCCGCCAAACTGCGGCATCATCTGCGTGTGAGAACGGGGAAACACATGTTCAATCACATCATGGCTGGGACCAACGATATCGAGCTCCCCCGGTAAGTGAGCCGAACCAGCCATGACCATCGAGGCGCTCATCAAGGCGATCCCGCCGCCGGTTCTGCCCGCGGCGCCGTTCGAGGGGCCCTGGGAGCCCCTGGAATATCAGCTCGGGACCGCCCTGCCGGAGGACTACAAGGCCCTGGTCCGGCGCTATGGGCACGGGACCTTTTTTGAAATCCTGCACATCCACGTGCCCAGAAGCCGGGTCTCGCACGTCCGTTTTGAAACCAGCATCCGGGAGATCTGCGAGCCCCTGCGCGAAGCCGACGAGCTGCCCTACCCCCTGTGGCCGCAGGCGGGCGGGCTGTTGCCCGTGGGACGGTCGGAAGTCGGCGACACCGTCTTCTGGATCGTGGACGGCCCGCCATCGACCTGGCGCATCTTCCTGTGCGACCGGGACCTGATGGCCATGCAGACCCTGGACTGCGACCTGACAGGCTTTCTCGCAGGCCTCGCCACCGGTCACATCCAGCCCAAGGACTTCCTGAACTTGATGCCCGAAGACGCCCTGTTCGAACCGTGGAACCGCCGAGGGGAAGCCCCGCCGGAGGCGATTGAAGACTGGACGCAATCTGGCGGCTATGGACAGACGACGCTCCGGTCTCTCACCCTGAAGGCGCAGCTCAAGCCGCCGAAGTCGTGAGGGCGTCACAAGCTGGGGCGCGTCGCACAACATCACCATCAAGACGGGGAAACACATGTTCAATCACATCATGGTCGGGACCAACGATATCGAGCGGTCCAAGGCCTTTTACGACGCCGTGCTGGCCACGCTGGGCGCCGGGCAGCCGATGGCCAATGCGGCGCCTACCGGGCACAAGCGGCTGTTCTACATCCACAACGGCTCGGTCTTCTGCGTCAGCGAGCCGATCAATGGCGAGCCGGCCACCTTCGGCAATGGCGGCACCATCGGCTTCAAGTGCGACAGCCCTGAACAGGTGAAGACCTTCCACGACGTGGCCGTGGCCCACGGCGGCGTGTCCATCGAGGACCCGCCGGGCCTGCGCGAGGGCGGCATGGGCTCCCTGCACCTGTCCTATGTGCGCGACCCCGACGGCAACAAGCTCTGCGCGCTCTACCGCCCGTAAGCCTCTAGACGCCCCTGGCCGCGTCTCTTCAGGATGCGGCCAGGATGGCGGCGGCCAGATCGTGGCCGGAGCGCCAGGCGGCCTCCACCCGGGCGCCGGCCAGCCAGTCGCCGCAGGCGCCGATCCGCATCTGCCCCGACCCACGGGGGCGCGCCGCCCTGCGCTGTCGTGCGGGCGTAGCGCCAGCGGTGGGCCTGGAGCGACAGGGTCTCCGGCAAGGGCTGGCCATGGGCCTCGGCCAGCGCCGCCAGCAGGGCGTGGGCCACCTGATCAGCCCCCTCCTCCAGATGCGCCCGGGACCAGTCGGGCGAGGCCTGGACCACCCAGGCCTCCGGCCCCGTGCGGCCGGGCTTGGCGCTGTTGCGCGCGGCCCAGGCGAGCGGGCCGTCCTGGCGCAGGACATCGGCGGCAAGGCTGAGAGGGCCTGCGAAGGCCGCCATCATCGTCCAGCAGGGTTCGGAGACGACGGCCGCAGCCTGGGCGGCCATGTCGGGGGCGATGTTGGCCAGCAGGACGGCGGCCTGTTCGCTGGGAGCGGCGACCACTACGGCGTCGGCGCTGAAGGGGGCGAACCCCTCCCCGCTCAGGCGCCAGGCCTCGCCGTCCCGTACGACCTCGTCCACGCGGGCCTGCCAGGTGACGTCCAGGGTCTGCGCCATGGCGCGGATGGGGGCGTTCATGCCAGGAACGCCCACCAGGGCTTCAGGGCCGGCGGCGGGCCAGGGCGCGGCGACGCCCGCAGCCTGCCAAGCGGCCGCGCGGGCGGCGAAGGCTTGATCGCGGACGGTGAAGAACTGGGCCCCGTGGTCGAAGCTCACCTGACCCTGGGGGGTCTCGATCCTGCGGGTGGACATGCGCCCCCCCGGCCCCCGGCCCTTGTCCAGCACCTGGACGGCGTGGCCTGCGGCGCTAAGCGCCTGCGCGCAGGAGAGACCGGCCATGCCGGCGCCGATGATGGCGATCTTCATTAGGTCTCGTCTTTCCTCAACCGGCTTCGCGCAGGACGGCGGCGGGACGACGCGACAGGGCCGCGAACGCCGCCAGGGCGCCGCCAAGGGCGCCGAGCGCTGTGGTGCCGCCGAGAATCCCTAAGATCACCGGCCAGTCGACGCTCCAGGTGGCGTTGAACACCTGGGTCACCACAGGCCAGGCGCCGGCGGCCCCGAGCGTCGCGCCGGCCAGGCCTGCGATGACGCCCACCAGGCCATATTCCACCAGATAGGCGCTGACGATCTGGCCCCGGGTCCCGCCCAAGACCTTGAGCGTGGCGGCCTCCCGGGCGCGGAAACGGGCGCCGGCCGCAATGGCGCCGATCAGCACCAGGACGCCGGCCGCCCCGGCCACGGCCGCAGCGCCGCGGATGGCGAGCGCCAGGCGGTCGAACAGGGTGGCGGCCTGTTCCAGCTGGTCGCGGATGCTGATGACATTGACGCCTGAGAACTCGGCGGCGAGGCCTTGGGTGACAGCGGCCTCCTCCTCGCGACTGGCCATGGCGATGGCCACGTGCCGGGGGTTTGCGCCCTCGATGGCGCCGGTGTTGAGGATGACGCCGAAATTGGCCCCGAAGCCGCCCCAGTCCACCTCGCGCAGCACGGCGATCTGGGCGTCGAACTCGCGGCCCAGGACCTGCAGGGTGATCATGTCGCCGACCTTGAGGCCCGCGCCCCTGGCCGCGTCCTGCTCGAAGGCCACCAGGGGCGGGCCGGCATAGTCCGGCGTCCACCAGGCGCCGGCCGTGACCTTGGAGGCCTCCGGCGCCCCGTCCAGGGCCGACATGGTCAGGTCCTCGTCAAAGGCCCAGCGTTCGCCGCGGTCGATGGCCTCGATGTCCACCGGCTGGCCCTTCAGGCGGGTGATGCGGCCGGTGATCAGCGGCAGGCGGTTGTAGCGGTCGATCCCGGGATCGTTCAGGGCGCGGTCGATCACCGCGTCAAAGGCCGCGACCCGCTCGCCGGGGATTTCGGTGAAGACCAGGGAGGGCGCGGTGCGCGGCGCCACCACGCTGACCTGGGCCAGCAGGCTCGACTGGATCAGCACGATGGCCGACAGCAGCGCGACGCCAAGGCCGATGGCGGGGGTCGCCGTGCGGGCGGCCGAGCGCGGGCCGGCCAGATTGGCGAGGCCCAGGCGCACCGAACCCCTGGCGAACCTGCGCACCCGTCCAGCCCCCCAGGCTGCGGCCAGACCCAGCAGGCTGAGCGCGAGGAAGGCGCCCGCCGCCCCGCCGATCAGACCGGCGGCGGCCCAGCGGCTGGGGGCGGTGAGGATGGCCAGGCCTGCGAGGCCGAGGGCCGCGGCCACCGCAAGCGCTGTCTCGAGGCTGAGCGTCGGACGGCCCGACATCTCCTTGCGAAACAGGGACGAGGGCGGGGTGGTCCTGGCTCTGGCCAGCGGCCAAAGCGAGAAGGCGGCCGCAGCCAGCACCCCGAAGGCGGCGGCCCGGACCAGGGGTTCGGGATAGACGGCGAACAGGGCCGGCACCGGCAGCTGCTCGGCCGCCAAAGCCCCGATGATCAGCGGCGTCACCGCGCCGATGGCCAGGCCAATGCCCACGCCCAGCAGGGCGAGCACGCCGATCTGGATCAGATAGATGTCGCGGATCAGCACGCCTGACGCCCCCAGGGCCTTCAGGGTGGCGATGGAGGCCTTGCGGCCCTCCAGATAGGACGACACCGCCCCGCCCACGCCCAGGCCGCCGGCCACCAGGGAGGCCAGGCCGATGAAGCCCAGGAAATACTCCAGCTGGTCGATCAGCCGGCCGGCGCCGGCGGCGGCTTCGGAGCGGTCGCGGGCCTCGAACACCGCGTCGGGGAAGGTCTCGCGGACCTCTTCGATCACCGCCTTGGGGTCGGCGTCAGCCGGCAGCACCACCCGCACCGCCTCGCCAAACAGGCCCCCGGCGCCCAGCAGGCCCGCGGCCTCCACCGTGGTCACATCAGTCAGCACCCGGGGGCCGAGCGCAAAGCCCCGGCCGATCCGGTCGGGCTCGGAGATCAGCACCGCGCCGACCCGCAAGGTCTGGTCGCCGACGGCGAAGGTGTCGCCGAGGTCCAGATCCAGACGGTCCAGCAGGGCCTGCTCCACCGCAGCGCCCGGAACGCCGCCTGTGGGCGCAAGCGCGGCGGCGAGGCTCTCCGCGCCCTCAAGCTGAACCACGCCCACCAGGGGATAGGTGTCGGCCACCCCGCGCACGTCCACCAGCCGGCGCTGGCCGGTCGGGGTCTGCGCCATGGCATTGGCGCGGACCGAATAGGCGCTGGGGCCCAGGGCCTCGAACACCGCCCGTTCTTCGGGCGTAAAGCGGCGCTGGTCGATGCTGAACACCACATCGCCGCCGAGGATCTCCCGGGCCTGACTGGCCAGGCCCTGGCGGAAGGCTTCGGCCGTGGAGCCCGCCGCGGCGATGGCCGCGACGCCCAGGGCGAGACAGGCCAGGAAGATGCGGAAGCCCGCGACCCCGCTTCTCAGCTCCCGCCCGGCGAACCGCAGGGCGAGCCTCATGCGGCGGCCTCAGGCGCGGTCGGGACGATCAGGCCGTCGGCCATGCGCACGATGCGGTCGGCTCTGCGGGCCAGGGCCTCGTCATGAGTGACCAGGACGAGCGCCGCGCCGGCTTGGGCCAGCAGGTCGAACATCAGGTCGGCCACCATGGCGCCATTGGCGCCGTCCAGATTTCCGGTGGGCTCGTCGGCGAACAGCAGTTCAGGCTGGACGGTGAGCGCGCGGGCCAGCGCCACCCGCTGCTGCTCGCCGCCCGACAGCTGGTGCGGATAGTGGGTCAGCCTCGACCCCAGGCCCACCCGCCCGAGCCAGGCCTCGGCCTCTCCCATGGCGTCGTCCCGCCCGGCCAGCTCCAGGGGGGCGGCGACATTCTCCCGCGCGGTCATGTTGGGCAGCAGGTGGAAGCTCTGGAACACCAGCCCCACCCGGCCGCGACGCAGGCGGGCGCGGCCGTCCTCGTCCAGGGCGCCGAGGTCCTGGCCAAACAGTCGAACCGTCCCGCTGGTGGGGGTCTCCAGCCCGGCGGCCACCGAGATCAGGGACGACTTGCCCGAGCCCGAGGGGCCGATGATGGCCACCGTCTCGCCGGCCGACACAGTCAGGTCGACGCCGCGCAGGATGTTTACCGAGCCGGCCACCGACGGCAGGCTGAGCGTCAGGGCCGACAGGCAAAGCGGCGGCGGGGCGGACGGGGATTCGGTCATGGGGCTCCCGAGGGCGGATTGGGCGTTTCATGCCCGCCCGGCCGACCTATATGGGGAAGCACAGCCATGATCGCACCCCAATCCTTGCTCTCCCGCCGCACCCTTCTGCTCAGCGCCCTGGCCCTGGGCGCCAGCGCCTGCAGCCGGGAGGCTGAGGCCCCGGCTTCAGCCGCCGCCGACGAGGCTGCGCCCCCGCCGCAGCCGCAGGCCGCCGGCGACCTGCCGGTGGTCGCCCTGCTGGGAGACTCCATCACCGCCGGCTACGGCCTGCCGGCCAAGGACGCCCTGCCCGCCCAGCTGGAGGCGGCCCTGGCGGCGGCTGGAACGCCCGCACGGGTGCGGGCCGCCGGCGTGTCCGGCGACACCACGGCCGGCGCGCTGGCCCGGGTGGACTTCAGCATTCAGGACGATACCGACCTGTGCGTCGTGGCGCTCGGCGGCAACGACCTGTTGCAGGGGATCGAGCCGGCGACCATGCGGGCCAATCTGGAGGGGATCATCACCCGGCTGAAGGGCCGCAACATCCCGGTCCTGCTGGCCGGCATGCAGGCGCCCCCCAGCTACGGCGCCTACGCCACCGACTTCGCCGCGGTGTTCGAAGGCCTCGCTCGCGACCACGACGTCGCCCTCTATCCCTTCCTGCTGGACGGCGCCGCCCTCGACCCCGCCCTCAACCAGAGCGACGGCATCCACCCCAATGCGGAAGGCGTGAAGGTCATCGCCCAGCGCCTGGCCCCGGCGGTCGCAGGCGCGTTAGCGGGAGAGTAGGGCAAAGCGCGGCCCCGCTTGCCAAGGCGCCGAATGGCCGCCCTACTGTCTCCATGAGCGAAGACAGCATCCGAGACCGTTCCCGCCGCTCCCTTGAGCGCGCCCAGGCCCGTTATGAGGCCGACCCCTCCCTGGCCGCCACCGTCTGGTATGGGCGGGTGCTGGGGTTCCGCTACCGGATCGAAGAGGCCATCGCAGTGTTCAGCGAGGGCCTGGAGCGGTTTCCAGACTCCTTTGAACTGCTGCGCCAGCGGGGCCATCGCTATCTGTCGACGCGTCGGTTCGCCGAGGGCAAGGCCGACCTCGCCCGGGCCGCAGACCTGATCGAGGGCATGGCCGAATGGATCGAGCCTGACGGCCAAGACAACGAGCTGCCCGTGCCGCCCACCAGCATTCAGTTCAACACTTGGTACCACCTGGCGCTGGCCCACTACCTGCTCCGCGAATGGGACGAGGCCGAGGCCGCCTATCGCCAATGCATCAAGTGGGTGCGCGAGGATGATTATGACGGTCTGACCGCCTGCCATGACTGGCTCTACATGACCCTGCGCCGCAAGGGCGACGAGGCCGCCGCCGAGGCGGTGCTGTCCGCCATTGCCGACGGCCTGGCCGATGAGGCCTTTGTCGAGGGGCCGTCCTATTACCGCCGCCTGCGAATGTACCGCGGCGAGCTGGCGCCCGAGGACCTGCTGAGCCCCGACAAGGGATCCCAGGTGATCCACGACGTGGAGACGATCTACGCCACCCAGGGCTATGGGGTCGGCAACTGGTATCTCTACAACGGCGAGACCGACCACGCCCGGGCGGTGTTCGAACAGATCCTGCAGGGCCGCAGCCGCTTCGCCTTCGGCTACATCGCCGCCGAGCTTGACCTGCGCGAGATGGCGGAGGGATGAGGATCTGATGTTGGCTGGGGTTCGCCCCCGCCTGCGACCTGGCGCGAGACGGTGGCGGTGAGAGAGGCAGTCGCTCTGCAATGCCCCGCAATCGCAGGCTATCCTACAAGCTGTTGTGATTAATCAACAATTCTCAACGCTTGTCCCAGCCTGTGTCCGCTCGAACCCTCCGATCTCAAGCTCCATTTAGGACGCGTTTTAGGACGGAGGGCACCCGAGGGGCCGGAGAAAACCATGGCCCGCCCTACGCATCGCCTCACCGCCCGCACCGTCGCCAGTCTCAAAAAGCCCGGCCGCCATGCTGACGGAGGGGGTCTCTATCTCCATGTTGACCCAAGCTCGGCTAAGCGCTGGGTTTTCGTTTTCCAATGGCGCGGCAAGCGCCGCGAAATGGGCCTTGGTAGCGCACAGCTCGTGTCGCTCGCGCAGGCCAGAGATGCGGCGCTTGATGCCCGACGCCAGGTGGCCGCTGGGATCAATCCCATCGCAGAGCGCCAGTCGGAACTGCGGGCTACGACGTTTGGTGATGTCGCCGATGCCGTGCTTGCAGACCTCAAGCCATCGCTCAGCAACGCCAAGCACTTCGCTCAATGGCAGACGGCACTCACAACGGCGGCGAGACCCCTGCGCCCCCTTTTGGTGGATGAAGTCTCGACGGACGACGTACTCGCGGTGCTTCGTCCCATCTGGCAGCGCACGCCGGTCACCGCTTCCCGTTTGCGTGGACGGATTGAGCGCGTTCTAGACGCCGCGAAGGCGCGTGGCCTGCGTAGCGGCGAGAACCCTGCCCGTTGGCGAGGCCATCTCGACGTCCTTCTGCCGCGCCAAAAGCGCCTAGTGCGCGGTCATCACGCCGCTATGGGCATCGAGGCCCTCCCCGCTTTCATGGCTGCGCTTCGCCGCCGCCCGGCCGTGGCGGCACGCGCATTGGAGTTCACGATCCTGACGGCAGCTCGCACGGGCGAGAGCCTGCGTGCGCGCTGGTCGGAGATCGACTTCACCACCAACGTATGGACTGTGCCCGCTGAACGCATGAAGGCCCGCGCTGAGCACCGCGTTCCGCTTTCAACCGCCGCCCTGGCAGTCCTCGCCGAGGTCCGCCCCTTGGCTGGCAAAGGCAACGACGACTGGATCTTTCCAGCGCAAAGCCGCACCCGTCCGCTTTCCCAGATGGCCATGCTGATGCTTTTGCGACGCATGGGGGTGATGGAAGTGACCGTGCATGGCTTCCGGTCCACCTTTCGGGATTGGGGAGGCGATTGCACCAATTTCCCGCGTGAACTCATCGAGGCCGCGCTCTCCCACACGGTGGGCAACGCCGTCGAGCGAGCCTATCGACGCTCCGACGCGTTTGCGAAGCGCCAACGCCTCATGCAGGCATGGGCCGGCTTCTGCGCGAAGGAACTGATGGCGCCGTCGAAGAAGGCGGCATAGCGCCAAAAGGGTACGCGATCAGATTCGGCCCGGTTGCTTCCTGGCCCTCCCAGCTTGGCCGGCTCGCTGAGACTGCTTCTGGGGATTGGAGCAGCACCACAGCTATTCTCCTTGCCAAATTATATCAAATTGGGTATAAAAGAGGTCGTATGGTTCACCTCCCGCCCGCCAACGAGAAACCCGTCCATTGGATCGGGTCTTCCAAGTCCGACCTGCTGGCGCTGCCGCAGGAAGTGGTGAGCGATCTGGGGTACGCGCTGGGTTTGGCCCAGCTCGGAGGCAAGCATCCGCAGGCCAAGCCTTGGAAAGGCGAAGGCGCGGGTGTGTTTGAAATCGTGGAGAGCTTCGAGGGCAACGCCTATCGCGGCATCTACACCGTCCGCTTCGAGGGCGTGGTCTATGTGCTCCACGTCTTTCAGAAGAAGTCGCCCTCGGGCATCCGAACGGCGCAGACGGATATCGACCTGGTCAGCGAGCGCCTGAAACGCGCCCGCGAGCACTATGAGAGCAACTACCAACCGCCCCCAAAGGGCAAGGCAGGCAAACGTGGCAAATGACATCACCGAAGGCACCGGCAACGTCTTCGCCGATCTGGGCCTCCCAGACGCCGCCGACCGTCAGACCAAGACACGGCTAGCGATGGCAGTGAACGCGTTACTCAAGGAGCGCCGCCTAAAGCAGACTGAGGCGGCGGCCGTCCTGCGCATCCCGCAACCAAAAGTGTCGGCGCTCGCCAACTACCGGCTAGATCATTTCTCGGTCGAGAAGCTGATGAGCTTCCTCAATGCGCTTGAGCAGGACGTGGAGATCGTCATCCGCCCAAGCCGCGAGCCCGTCGGGCACACATCCGTTTTCGCGCTGACTTAGATTGAGTACCTGACCAATATATCATTGGTCAGGTCCGCGAAACCGAGTGCCGCAGCGTAGCGCGAGAATGCCGCATCCTGCGCAGCATGGCTTCAAGGTCGTCGCGCGCGATCAGAGTTCGACCACAGACCTTCACCAACGGCAACTCCCCCCGAGCGACAAGTCGATAGAGGGTCGAGCGGCTCAAGCCCGTCATGGCGAGCACCTCATTCACGCGGTAGGTAATCCGATCCGGCATGCCGGCCTCTCGAAGCAGTGATTTGCCTGCGCTGGTCGAGCGACGACGGTCACCACGCTATGCTGGAAGGAAAATCCGGGACGCTACGGCGTGCCCCGGAATGCGGTGATGAGCGCTGCAACTGCGGCGATGAACTCCGCAATCGCGGCTACGATTAGGGCAATATCGCTGTAGGTCATGGGTCCTCTCTTTCTCCCGCGCGAAGTGCGCTGGTTGAGGGGACAGCAGCCGGAACAGAGGCAGCAAAGGCAGGGCCAGGGCCACAGAGTGGGCGAAGCTGCACACGCGCCCGCGCACGGAAGCAAGCGCCTTGCCGTCTGTCAGAGACCGGCCCCCCTCCGAAGACCAAGCAATCTCGCGCCCGGAGAAGCGGACACGTTGACCTAGCTCTCGCCCCTGAGAACCTCCTTATCGGTCGCGCCATAGGCGACGCCAATCGCCACCCCGGTAAGCAGCAAAGGTACGGTGGGCTTCTTCCCAACGGCCCGGAGCGCCACGACCGTCGAGACGACACCTAGGCCAGCGCCGATGAGCGCCCCCCGCGTTCCAGACTGGGCATCAGCTTGCTCGCGCAACTGAGCTGCCACTTGGTCCCACGGAACTTGTTCAAACCAATTCATTGCCAGTGCTCCCGCTGCAAAGTGCTGCGGAGAACGATTGCTCGGGTGCGGGGAGAAGGCCGTTGCTACCCGTTGCACCTGACATTCTAGGGCTCACCTGAGGTGAAGGACTGACCAACCCAGGCCCTTTGCGCGAACGCGCGTTCCTCCGAGCCCACGGCATTCTGGTAGATGCCCGTAGTCTCTAGCCGGGCGTGCCCCATCCAGCGCTGGGTCAGGCTCTGCGGAATAGAGGCCTGGGCATTCGCGATGCCAAAGCCATGGCGCAGTCCCTTCGGACTGGCCTGCGGCCCAATGATCGCCGCGGCTCGCATCACGGCTTTGACGTGCCGCCAGGCGGTCTGCCGACACCAGGGCCAAAGGCGCTGATCCCCCCACCTTCTGGAGGGCGGAGAGCTCCAGGAGGAGTCCATCTGGAAGGGGAACGGCTCGGAAATGCGGTTTCCTACGCTTGAGCGTCTGAAACACGACACAGCCCGTTTCCTGGTCGAGCTGCTGCGGGGTTAAGGCGAGGGCTTCGCTGACGCGGCAACCGGCCAGCGCAAGAACCTGGCATAGCGCCCTGGTGCGTCTGTCGACACCCGCTGCCTCATGGAGAAAGCGAGCCCGCTCGGCGGCCGACAGGTATTTCCGCCTGCCCCGCCGGTCGAACAGTGATGCGCCATCGATGTCCGCCACGCCTACCTCGCAACACTATCGGCAATTTTGTTGCGCCACATTAACGCATTCCCGAAATCCACGCAGATTTCAGCTATGCGACAGAATCAGACACCTAGACCGCTTCGAAGATCGGCCCTTCGCGCCGCGGATTGAGCCTGGCGCAGCAAAGGTGTGCGGTCGGCGACTGAGTGTACATACCTGTACCCATGCGCGGTAGACTTCGCTTTACAACCGGCAATTGCGAGCTAGTAATTGTTCATCCGGTTCCTCACCAACCTCTCTATTGACCGGAAAGCGCGCTGGGGGCGGCCGTGGTACAAGTCTGCAACATCCGAATGCTTAAAGACGCTGCGGTACTCGCCGAGCGAAAGGCTTCAACAGCTAGCCTTGATTTGAAGCAATTTAACCTGTTCTACGGCTTTAACGGTTCCGGAAAATCAACGATATCACGCATATTTGCCGCGCTTCAGACTGGAGAAGTGCAACATCGCCTCCCACCAAATTGCACGTTCGAGATTGAGATGTCAGACGGGGCAAGGCTCAGCTATCCGAAGAGCTTTGCAGGCCTCGAAAAGCGCGTCTGCGTCTTCAATGATGATTTCATTGAACGGAATCTACGTTGGGACACCGGATATGCAACACCAGTCTTCTACATTGGCGCAGACCAGGCCGAAGCTGCTCAACAAATCAAGGAACTGGAGGCCACAATTCCAACCGCTGAGCAGAATCTTTCGGGGGAATCCAAGGTTGCTCGCGAGAGAGAGAAGGCCTTCGCCGAGTTCAAGAAACTGACGGCCGGCAACATCCGAGAGCGTCTGCGGCAAGTGGCGCGCTACGAAGCCACGCAATTTATGTCGGACGTTGAGAAGCTGGGCGCGACAGCCGCTGACGTGCTCAGCGACGATGTTCTGGATGCGGCCATCGCGACATGTGCGAGGTCTGAACCGCCCGCGAAGGTGGACCCGGTCGGCATCCCTGCAGAGGCCATTTTCGATGCTATCCGCTCCGCATCCGAGTTGGCGCCGAAATCGATCGGAAGCATCGTGATCGAAGGGCTTGCTACTCACCCCACGATGGTGCCCTGGGCAAAGCATGGCCACGAGTACCATGCCAGCCACAACTTGGAATCCTGCCTCTATTGCGGGTCCCACATTCCCGTAGAGCGAAAGGCCCTACTGACTGCTGCGTTCGACGACCAGCTCTCAGCGTTTGTCACGGACCTAAACACGTCCATAAACGCTGCAAATGGCTGTGCTGAAGCCCTCAACATTGCGAAGGCAGCGGTACCGGCCGCAGCCTCACTTTCGGCCGAGTTTCAGCCGCCGTTCGAGGCGGCCGCGGGCAAGCTGATAACGGCTCTCGACGATGTCACGCCACTGTTGCTCAGCGCGCTGAGAAGTCTTCGCGCCCGACAAGGTGCACCAACCACCGCGGTGACACCCAACCTACCTGGCATTGAAGACGTGAAGGAGCGGATACAGGCGCTTTCGGACAGCTGTGCGGCCGTGAATGACATCTGCAAACAGCACAGCGACATGGTGGACACTTTCGCAGACCACCAGACGAAAGCCCGTGAGAACATCCGGCGGCACTTCGTCGCCAAGACTGCGAGCGAGTACGCAGAACACGTCAAGAGGGTCGAAGAAGGAGTCGGCAAAGAAAAGGCCGCTGAAGCGGCCATCTCCCAAATAAACGACAGGATCAGCGAACTACGCGCCAAGGTGCAGCAACACGGCCCGGCTGCCGACAAAATCAACAGGCTCGTTAAGTCCTATCTAGGGCACGACGAGCTGACGATTGTCGCCGTCGAAGATGGCTACGAGCTTCATCGCCACGGCTCAATTGTGACCGGCGCGCCAAGCGAAGGCGAAAAGACAGCCATCGCGCTTTGCTATTTCCTGTCCACGCTGGAGGCAGATGACAGGAAAATAAAGGACCTCATCGTGGTCATCGACGACCCGGTTTCGAGTCTCGACACCAAGGCGATGAACTATGCGTGCAGCCTCGTGCGCAATCGCCTTTCCGGCGCGGCACAGCTAATCGTTCTGACCCACAACCAGCACTGCATGAACGAGTTCAAAAAGCACTGGAAAGGTTGGGCCAAGGGGGAACCTGACAAGGTCAAGGCGCGCCTGAAATTCATCGACGTCATAGTGCCCGCATCGACCATGCTACGAACCGCAAACATCATCGACCTCCCTGTGCACCTTCGCGAGTATGAGTCCGAGTACCACTATCTCTTCGAAAAGGTACTCAGGTTTGAAGAGGCTGCTGAAGGGCATTTCGATTACGCGTTCATGATGCCCAACGTGCTGCGTCGCGTTCTCGAAATTTTCCTCGCATTCAAAGTGCCGCGGAGCGGCAACATCAGCGATAAGCTGAAGACACTCTGTGAACGACATAAGGATCTGGACCTAGACCGCCTTAACGCCCTTGAGCGTCTTACGCAGGTGGAATCCCACTCCGACAATCTGGACGACCTAATCACGCAGTCAGCGATGACGGTGGAGGAGAGCCGCGACGCGAATACCGCCCTACTCCATCTCATGAAGACCGTGGACGGGGACCATCACTCCGATCTCGAGAAGTACTGCAAAGCCTAGCGCTAATAGTGGAGTGCTTGATGAGGCCTCGTTCCCTGACGCTGAAAGGGGCTCGTAGTGTTCGCCGACATTCGCGTGCGCTGCGTCGCCTCCGTATTGTCTGAGGGCGCTGCCAAGGGGTAGTGGCGATCGCGGAGGTTGCGCGGCGCAACAGTCGGGTCGCGGGGCCGACGCTACCAATGTCGCCTAAATGCCGTTTGGACGCGCTCGCCCTTACCGAGAGCCGCGCCCACATCGCAAATTTATCTCTGCAACCCTATTGCCGATAGTGTTGCATCCTGAGAAGATTCCGCCTCGAAATGAGGTGGAGGTCGCCCGTGCGTTTCCTGGTGCCACTAGTCAGCGCGATGGTGCTCGCTTCAGCCTTTCCCGCGACATCACAGATCGTCACTGACGAGGCTCGGAGGTCGGCCTACGAGGCGGCGCTGAAGTGTTTCGTGGCGAATGGTTCTGCATATGGTGATGCACAGAAGGCTGGCGATGCGGCCGAGGCGGCGGCATTCGACGCGAAAGCGCGGGCGTCCTTTGACGCTGCCGTTCGCCTGGGGGAGTTGCTGGGTCATTCGGGCACACGCGTCGAACAGGATTTCAGGCTGACGCAGATGAGAGAGCTGCCGCAGATCGTCTCGAACCCCGCCTATGCCCGGCAGTCCCTTCAGACCTGCAAAGCACTTGGGCTTGCTTGAGTTAGGCCGGTGACCGATTGGGTTGGCTTGCGATAGAGGCGTGCTGAGTCACGCCATGCCCGAGATTTTCCGTAGTCCCGCCCGAGACCCCCGCCTGACGCAACGCGGCGAGAACGTCAGCCAACTCCTCGGGCGCTGTGTTCTTGGCTTCCTTCGGCCCCGTGACATGTGGGTCTAGCGCCTCGCGCAGCGGCTCCTGAGCACTCGTCAGGTCGTTCATCAACGTCGCATACTTCGGATGACGATCTGCCCCATGGGCGCCAGCATCTTTCACTTGATCGATCGCCAGGCGGTTGGCGCGGAGGGTGCCTTCCGGTGTGCCGTCGTCGAGCGCCTTGGTGATGGCCGCTTCGCGCTCGGCTTCTCGTTTGCGGTAAGCGGCTTCCTCCTCGGCTGAGCCGAAGCGGAGATAAGGATCGAAGATCCGCCGCTCGAACAAGTCGCGGGCCGCGTCTTCTGTCACCTGGCGAGCATGGGCTTCGGCCTTGTGCAATTGCAGATCGGCCGCATGGGCGGACTGGCCAGATTGCCGCGCCTGCTGCGCCATTGCCTGAGTGGCGGCCACCATCGCGCCGACCTCGGCGCGTAAGCCTGAGAGGGCTGCGCCGCTGGCCTGGTGGAGGCGTTGGAGGAGGCCGCTCAACATCTGCTGCTGGGCTGAGAGCTGACCTGCTGCACCTGCATCGCCCGCGCCGCGGACGTGGGCCAGTTCGGCTTCCAATACGTGAAGAGCGCCAGCGAGATCGCTGGCGATGCCATCGCGGAGGCTAGCCTCCGGGTCACCCGACTGCGTCGGTTGACCCGCTGAACCTGTAGTTTGGTGCGCTATAGATCACTCCCAATCAACAGAATAATTGTATACAATATTTACTAAATATTAGTTAACTTATAGTATATATGATCATCTTCGGAGGCTTATGGATCGCGAAAAATTCACACACCTTGAGAACTACAGCATAGGCGCAGCGATATCGGAACAGGCCGACGCCGCTTTGAGCTGCTGGGCTTCCCCCGAAGGGCTTCCTGCGGAGCTTCTCGACAGCGGCATCGGCTTTGAGTTGCCCAAAGTGTACATGCGCATGCGAACGGCGCCCGGCCAGGACGGCGAGCGCCTCGAAGCCTATCTGGAAAACGAAGTTGGCCTCGTAAAGGGCGAAGATTTCATCCGGCACGGTAATGGCATGCGTGGCGGTGTTCGCTTTGTGGATTTCATCAAACCCGATATCGAGCAACGCTTCGAGCGCTTCATGACCGAGCGCGGTATCGAGCCCGGCGAGAAACCGGATTACGACAATCCAGGTCCCAAACTGCGTGCCTGGCAGGAGCAGCGCCAGCGAGAAAGCGCTGAGCAGTTTGAGCAGTCAAGGCACCAATTTAAGGAAAATAGCGAAGCCCTCGGCATTGGAATGCCATTTTCTACTTGGGTTTTCCGCTATCTGACCAAGTCTCTACCGCCACGCTCCCGCTAGCGTAAAAGCACCCCAGAAATAGGGGTGATCGAACGCCATCTGCGGCTCTGCCGGAATAGCATCGGCACCCACGCTCGGCTGCCGGATCAGCCGCTCCTGCGATTGCCCGATGGAAACCACCGCCCCCATCACTTGCCGCTGCGCCTCGCCATGGGCCTGGGCGCGGCTTCTGCCCGTCGCCAGCGCCGCCATCAGCGCGTCCGTATAGAGACGCGTCGCCCGGTCATCCACTGGCCACAACGTCGAAATCACCGAAGCCACGCCTGCCCGCCGATAGAGGCTGACGAGGCTATTCTCGCCATCGGCAAGCCAGTCGCTTTGAGCGGTGCTGATGCACCCGGCCAGCACTAGCAGATCCGCCGCCATCGGCTCTCCCAAGATGGAGGTAAAGGCCAGCGCCCGCTTATCAGGCGTTCTGAGCATCGCGCCCGCAACACCGTCCTCGGAGGGGTCGATATGCGACGACAGAAACGCCAGCCCTCGCCCACGGGTGAGTTGGCGTAGAGCCGCGATGTCCCAATCCCCCTCGCTCAGCGATGCTCGCACACCAAAGTGGCGTCGCAAGTTCACCGCCTCGGTCCGAGCCTCCGGCAGATCGGGGTTGAACATGCCGCGTACTGGAAGGCCTTGGGGCAATGGCTCGCCACCCTGCATCGAGTCCCAGTCGATGTCGCCCGTAGCAAAATCCTCTTCGGGGAATAGCGGCGGCGCTTGCACGACGTTGAACCGCTCCCCGAGGTAGCACTGCTTGTCGTGCAGCGCGGCGAAGGGCAACTGCGCCAACGCGCCATGAGTTGTGACAACCAATGTCGGGCGCTCGCCGAGTTCGGCGATGCGCCCGGCAACCCCACGCTTCGCAAACAGTGGGGCCAGCAGCTGATCATAGAACCACTGCAACGATTCCAGAGCCTCAGACGCCGCGCGCGAGCGATCACGCAGCGCGACAAGCGCATCGAACACCAGCCGTCCCAGCGCCCGAACCCCGAAGTGACTGTCGAAGCGCGCCGCTTCAAACTCGGACAGACGCGGCAGCACGAGCAAAGGGAGGGCGTGCGTCTTGCGTTGTGGCGATCCGCCGCCAACTCGGATCGTCGTGGTCAACATGCCCGATGCGGCATGTAGGCGGACATGCACCACCTCGCGCGAGGTGCTTTTCGTCAGCCGCCGCCATTGCATCCCGTTCAGCGCGCCAGCATGGCGCATCATCTGCATGACCGCCGCATCTTTCAACCGGTCGTTCAGCTCACCGAGCCGCTCGGATAGTGCGTGGGAGATCCACGCAGGACGGGCGTCAGCACCAACAGCCGCCGCTTCCTCCGCGACCTCGACCACGATACTTTTGACATCGCCGCACGATACCCAACAATCTGTATTGGGCAGATTCCATCGACGCGCCGGCAGCCGCAACGAGCGCAAAGGACGATTGGAAAGCCGCCCCTCTGCGACCAATCGGTCATGATAGAGCTTGAAATAGAGCGCTTCGTTGATCCGGTGGTTGAACACCAAGCTGTCGATATACTCAGGGGCGGTCGGCGCTAACTCACCCTCGTCCACAAGGGCGGCCAGGCAAAGCAGCGCGACGTAGTGCCAGCGCGACGCCTCAGCCGCGCCGTGCAGCAATCGCGCGAAGTGAGGCCATCGCGCGTGAACATGATCAGGTGAGTCTTCAGCGAGCTCACCAGCCAGTGGCCCAAGCGCATCACGAGCAGCTTGGGAAGCCTTCACAACCTACCCCCTCGGCACAACGACGTACTCAGCCCTGTAGAGACGAGTTTGATCCTCCCTCGTTTTGGTGGACACCCATGCTAGCTTTTCGGAG
>TARA_R100000935_G_scaffold6374_1_pt1 | contig 31340 bp, 25 predicted proteins | sample TARA_R100000935 | Tara Oceans TARA_R100000935 (sample SAMEA2621502) | marine metagenome | biome: marine biome (ENVO:00000447); feature: surface water layer (ENVO:00002042); material: "saline water (ENVO:00002010), including plankton (ENVO:xxxxxxxx)" | depth 5 m
AGGACACGACCACAACGGACTCGCCCTTCTTGCGCGTCACGACAACTTCCTGCTTGTCGTGGATCGCTCGATCCATGACGCCCTTCAGTTGGGCCCGTGCGTCTGAGTAGGTCATAACATCCATGTCGACTCTCCTTTGCTCCCCTCTATATGTACAACATTAAGTACAAGTAAAGGGGTGGTATGAAGGCGGCAGTCAATTTCATGGAGAATTTACGAGAGAGAAAGGGCTCACATGGATGGCATCGTTACCCGCCCCGCAGAGGAAATGTCTCGCGAGGAACTTTACGAACTGGTCTGGCAGACCCCCATGAGCAAGCTTGGCGCCCAACTCGCGACGAACGGGCCAAGCCTGGCCGCTCTTTGTCGAAAACGCCAAATCCCTACGCCACCCTTGGGCTACTGGCAGAAAAAGGCCGTTGGCCGTGCTCCTGAAATGCCTCCTTTGCCGTCATTCGAACCGCCCCAAAAGACCTCTCCTTCAATCAAGCCAGCGCGGGGCAGTGGTAGACCGCCAGTACCAGATTTCCGGAACCACCTCTATCAAAGGAGCGGCATCAAACCGCGACAAGTCCATCCGACTTATGCCCGCGAGCAGGTATCCAGCTTCCGGTAGACCATCTTGATATATCCTGCAGCTTCGCTCTCGGAGATATCCAGTGTGCTGGCAACCTCGGCGTTACAAAGACCTTTGGCGATGAGCAAAAGCACATCCGTCTCGATCTGTATCAGTTGTTCCTCGAGGCTGGCTGCAGATCCAGTAAGGCGGAAGTGTTCTATGATGCGGCGTGCAACCGAGGGAGAAATTGTTGGCAACCCTTTGGAAAGCTGCGCCAACTGGCGGATCAGGACCGCGTCTTCGACCTCTTTGAACAGATATCCATCGGCTCCAGCAGAGAGGGATGCGAGGATGCTCGCATCATCGCCGGTCACGGTGGTGACAACCTTGATTGCGGCGGGGCTGATCGTGCGCAGCTTGCGCAGCACGTCAAGCCCTGAGCCATCGGGCAAGACCAGATCGATCAGAGCCAGTTCTATCTCACCGTTCAATTCGCCGAGCGCGGTGTGTACAGAAGTGGCCGTCAGGATTTTAGCGTTTGGATAGGCAAAGCGCATTACTGCGGCCAGCCAATGCCGGGTCTCCAAAACACCCTCAACGATCAACACCTGTTTCATTCGGTGACCTCGTACAGAATGCTGTTGATAGGCAGTGAGCCGGTCAAAATAGTGCCTTTTACGCTTGTGGTGGTAAAGGCGTTTCCCGACGGGGTTACACAGTCTAATAGGCGAACCCCTGATATCTGGTAGATCAGTGCCGCACCCAGGCTCAGCCATGGCAACTCTAAGGCGAGCTCGGTTATGGCGCCTGCGACTTTCAGATACAGTGCGGCAGACGCCTCGAATGCCGCTCTTGAAGCAGAGTGGATTGTCGTCATTTGACCGGTCATTGGTCTGAATCAATGATCATTTTAACAAACTTTCTGGAGCCTGCTTACTCTTAAAAGATCATGTCAAAAGCCGATACCCCCCGAACAGGGGATAGACGAGCTCATCGGAAGTGTATTTAATCTGAATTTTACTATTACTAACCTATTAAGTAGAAATCTTTAACTTAACCACGCCTCAAAGCCACGTTTCTCTGTGTCGGTCGGACAACCCTACTGACTTTCTTTACGGGGAATGGTGAAGAAGCTGGTGGCGGTCTAACGCAGGAGTTTTTTAATGAAAGAACTAACAGTAGGTGATATCCGACCTCTACTGACATTGGCGGTGAATAGCCCAATATTAAACGATTCTGAAGGTATTGCCTCTCAATTGAGAGGTATACTGGCTGGTCTTGGAGTGCCTGTAACCGCTGAGCTTGAAGCTTCATTATCGTTGATCGAGGCAAATCCAGTTCTCGTTTCTGCAGGAGTTGCCGAGCTTCGAAGTGCCATCGAAAACTTGCCAGACTCCACATTGCTGAGTGATGTGGAAGGGTTCGGCACTGGCGGAAGTAATGGCGGTGGCACAGACGGCGGGGTTGTGGTTACTCAAGATGTAAATGGAAATGATATACAAACATTCACCCTGCCGTTCAGCGAGACGAAAATAACGGTTGGAAGTGATAGCGTAACCGTAACTCTGCCGGGCGGTGAACCTCAGGTGCTTGTGGGTTTGGATCGGCTTGAGTTCACAGATGGTACATTATTCTTAGATATCAAAGATGGGGCCGGGTTGGTAAAGGCGGCGTATGATGCGCTCTTGGGCAGAGATCAACCTGATGCCTCCGGTTTTGATTTTTGGCTTGATCTCTACGAAGCAGGCACAATTGACACCTTCGCTTTGACAAATGCGTTCACGCAAACCGAAGCATTTGCGCAGCAATACGGCGCAGTCCTAAACAATGCTGAAACGTTGGTTCAGTCCATCTATCAGAATCTGTTTGATCGCGAGGCTGACGATGCTGGTCTGACGTTTTGGGCAAACTATCTCGACGCGAACGGTATTGCTGATACGGTTGACGATGCGCTTGGCTATATGCTGCAATCTGACGAGTTCGCGGCACTGGTTGGAACGACCTATTCTGACGGAGTTTTCGTCTAACTATGCTGAAGCCAAGAGGACGATTGCCTGCTGTCCTCTTGGTCGAAAACTTTTCGCGGTTTACATCTTTTCCGAGGCCTCAGTTCTACGACCACGTCCTGCTAAATCGGGAGGCTTACCATGCCCGTCCCGCTTGGATCGTCTGTTCGATCAGCTGCTTCGCGCTATCGCGGCCAACTTCCGTGAACGGGTCGGCGCTAAATGGGGTAGATTCCGGTAGGGGGCAGGATCGTATCATAAGGCATTTTGGCGGTGCCGTCTGATGATGTCGGTGACTGTGTTTTTCGAGATACCTAGGTCTCGGGCTATCCACCGGTAGGAGCGGCCCTCGGCGACTGCCTGAATGACTTTGGGGGCGAGTTTGTCGGCTTTTGGTCGTTGGCCGGGTTGGCGACCGAGTTTCTTGCCGCGTGCGCGGGCAGCGGCCAGGCCCGATTTCACCCTTTCGCTGAGCAGATCACGTTCAAACTGGGCGATCCCAGCCAGCATGGTGGCCATCATTCGGCCATGTGGCGTCTCGACCTCGAAGGTCATGCCGCTCATGGCCACAATAGATACTTTCCAACCGGCAAGCCTATTTAGAGTGTCCAGCAGATCCTTAGTGGACCGCCCCCAGCGGGAAAGCTCACTGACCAGGATGGCGTCGATATGTCTGGCTTGCGCCAAGTCGAGTACCCGGTTGCGGGCGATGCGATTGGCGGACGCGCCCGAGGCTGTTTCCTTAAACACGCCGACCACGTCATAACCGCCACGTTCGGCAAAAGCCGTTAATTCTGAAATCTGGCGCTCACAGGACTGATCCGAGGTCGAAACCCGAGCATAGATGGCAGCACGTTGTCCCAGTTGAACCCCCTCAGATTTTGGTCTTGCAAGCCTTTGATTTTGCTGGTGCAAATTTTGTCCTGAACAGACTAATGACTAACAAGGACAATCCAGCATGCCAAGACGCTCTATCCTGACCGCGCGCCAGTGCGCGGCGCTGTTCGATCTGCCGACAGACGAAGCCACCATCCTCTACCACTACACACTGGCGGACGATGACCTCGAATTCATTCGAACCCGTCGCCATGCACGCAATCGCCTCGGCTTCGCCCTTCAGCTTTGTGCTTTCCGATATCCTGGCCGACTGTTGGCGTCGGGTGAGGTCATTCCAGAGGCCGTCAGCAGCTTCATCGCAGCACAGCTTGGCGAAGAGATGGATGAGCTTTGCCGATACGCCGAGACCGACGTAACGCGGCGCAGGCATCTGGTCGACTTGCGCCAGCTCTACGGCTTCAAGATGTTCTCCGGGCATCGCGCGCGGGAACTGAAAGCCAGGCTTTCAGGCGAGGCGGAGGTGGCAACCTCCAACCATGATCTGGCCCGCCGGTTTGTCGAAGAGTGTCGCCGGACCCAGACGATCTTGCCGGGTGTGTCCGTGGTCGAGCGCCTCTGCGCGGATGCGCTCGTGGCGGCGGAACGCCGGATCGAAAGCGCCATCGTGAACCGGCTGGATGAGGATAGAAAGGCCCGCCTGGACACCCTGCTCACGGAGATGGTCGATGGCACGGTCAGCCGGTTCATCTGGCTGCGCCAATTCGAGGTTGGTCAGAACTCGGCCGATGTTGGCCGCCTCCTCGATCGGCTGGAGGTTCTGCGGGATCTGAACATCTCGCTAGATATCCTCGCGGGCATTCCACCCCATCGGGTGACCCGCCTGCGGCGTCAGGGCGAACGCTACTTTGCCGATGGTCTGCGTGACATCAGCAGCGACCGCCGCCTGGCCATTCTCGCGGTTTGCGCCGTCGAGTGGTGTGCCGCGATTTCCGACGCGGTGGTCGAGACCCATGACCGGATCGTCGGCAAGACCTGGCAGGGCGCGAAGAGGCTGTGCGACGCCAAAATCGCCGACGCAAAGGCGGCGGTGCAGGACACCCTGCGCGCCTTCAAATCTCTCGGGTCGGCCCTGCTGGACGCCAGAAGCGATGGGTCTTCCTTGGATCAGGCGACAGAGCTGGCTTGCGGGTGGGGTCGGCTCGAAGGGCTGGTCGCCACCGCCGCCGAGTTGACGCACACGATGGCCGCAGACCCATTGACCCATGTTGGCCAAGGTTATCTTCGGTTCCGGCGCTATGCCCCGCGCATGCTGCGCGTTCTCGATATCGAGGCGGCGGGTATCGCAGCTCCCTTGCTGCAGGCGACCGCGCTGATCGCAGACGATGAAAAGCCCGAAACCCGCCCAGTTGGCTTTCTGCGGCGCGGCTCGAAATGGCACCGCCATCTGAACGCTGCCGCCGGTGACGGCCATCGGCTCTGGGAGGTTGCGGTGCTGTTTCATTTGCGGGAGGCGTTCCGGTCGGGTGACATCTGGCTCCTCCATTCCCGGCGCTACGCTGATCTGAAGCAGGCCCTGGTTCCTGCGGAGGCGGTAGAGGGCGCGCCAAGGCTGACGGTGCCGCTCGACCCGGAAACCTGGCTTGCCGATCGCAAGGCGCGCATGACCGACGGGCTGGCGCGACTGGCCAAGGCGGCTCGCGCAGGGGCGATCCCGGGCGGGTCGATCGAGAATGGCGTCTTGAAAACTGACCGCCTGAGTGCGGCGGTGCCGCAAGAGGCGGACGAGCTGGTGCTCGATCTCTACGACCGGTTGCCGACCATACGGATCACCGAACTGCTGCAGGAGGTCGATACAGATATTGGCTTCACGGAAGCCTTCACACATCTGCAGACCGGCGCGCCCTGCAAAGACCAGATCGGGATGCTGACCGTGCTGTTGGCTGAAGGTTTGAATCTTGGGCTCAGCAAGATGGCCGAAGCGACCAGCACACATGACTACTTCCAACTCTCCCGCTTGTCGCGATGGCATATGGAGAGCGATGCCATCAACCAGGCCCTCGCCTTGGTAATTGAGGCACAGGCCCGGCTGCCCATGGCCCAATTCTGGGGCGGGGGCGTCACCGCGTCCAGTGACGGGCAATTCTTCCCCGCCGCCCGGCAGGGCGAAGCCATGAACCTCATCAACGCGAAATACGGCTCCGAGCCAGGCCTCAAGGCCTATACCCATGTCTCCGACCAGTTCGGCCCCTTTGCCACCCAGAACATTCCGGCCACCGTGAGCGAGGCGCCCTACATTCTGGACGGGCTGCTGATGAACGAGGCCGGACAAAAGATCTCGGAGCAGTATGCCGACACCGGTGGCTTTACAGACCAGGTCTTTGCCGTGACCGCGCTGCTGTCCTACCGGTTCATTCCGCGCATCCGGGATCTGCCGTCAACGCGGCTCTATCTCTTCGATCCCGCCACCGCGCCGAACGAGTTGCGCGGCTTGATCGGCAGCAAGATCCGCGAAGGCGTCATCGTCCAGAACTGGCCTGGCGTCCTGCGTGCCGTGGCCACCATGGCGACGGGCGTCCTGCCGCCCAGTCAGTTGCTCAAAAAGTTCGCCGCCTATCCGCGCCAGCACGAGCTGGCCGTGGCGCTCCGCGAAATCGGCCGCATCGAACGCACCCTCTTCATCATCGAGTGGCTACTCGACGCCGACATGCAGCGCCGGGCCCAGATCGGCTTGAACAAGGGCGAGGCCCATCACGCCCTGAAAAACGCCCTGCGCATCGGGCGACAGGGCGAAATCCGTGATCGCACCGCCGAGGGGCAGCACTACCGCATGGCCGGCCTCAACCTGCTCGCTGCCATCATCATCTACTGGAACACCAAGCATCTCGGTCAGGCCGTCGCCGCGCGTCAGCGGGCCGGGTTGAATTGTGCGCCCAATTTACTGGCGCATATCTCGCCGCTCGGCTGGGCACACATCCTGCTCACTGGCGAATACCGGTGGCGGCGGCAAACCGGGGCCAGCTTGTGAAGTAATCAGCCCTATTTCTTGCCACCGTCACGGCTCCCAAACGGACGCACCGCGATCATCGCCACCACAAAGGCGGCACAGAGTTCAAAATGGAGGAAAGAAGGGGGTGTCAGGGCCTTGTGATACGATCCTGCCCCCTACCGGAATCTACCCCTAAATCCCGTTTCGGCAGATTGCTACACAATCGCTTGCCGGTGAGGGATGGATCGGGAAGCCGGGTAATGGTAGTCTCTTACATATGGCATATGTTTTTCTAGCAAAGAATCGACGGCGTCTGAACACTGCCATGATGTGCTGCTCCTCAGGGCATCACCAACTTTCGCGCGTTTTTTTGTAGACAGACTGAAGACACCTCTGGATAGTGGTAGTCCAGCATTAACAGCAGGGCAAAATGCGAGCACCTTTCTTTATACGGCTTTTGTGCCTGATGATATTTTCTTTAGGAATTACATCGTGTGGCTTCACCCCAATTTATGCAACAGGGTCGCAAACAGGTTTATTACTGTCTGACATCACAGTGAAACCCCCCCAAAATAGCCGTGATGAGTATATTTTGGGGAAAGAGCTGGAAGGCCGGTTTGGTCGGAATCTCAACGGCAGTATGACCCTTGAATACGGTATCGCTCTATCTGAAGAAGGAATACAGAGCCTCTCAGATCGAATCCAGCTGATTGGAAGGGTCGATTACAGAATGGTTTCCACTATTGATGGTGAATTTCTTTTTGGGGGCTCAGTTGAAAACTTTGTATCCTATAGCACTGATGGAATTCTACTTAACTCTATGACGCAGAACGCTCCTGAACGTCTCATGAATATTCTTGCTGATCAGATGTTTGCAAAAATCACAGCACAACTTCATGCGCGTCTTGAGCAATAGATATTGTGTGCGTTCTTCAGATTTGTGCAAATGTATATATTCTCACTCTGACAAAATTGGGCGATACTGGTAGTCTGGCTCCCTGATCGAAGCCGGAAAACGCTGCTTTCGGGCGGTCCAACGTTGAGGGGGGCTCAATCGTAGGGCGTGTTGTCACAGCGCCATTGGACATCACGCGACGACCCGGCAATAAGCACAGATGGACCTGTCGCGTTTTTGTGCCGCCCCAAGTGCTCGTTTAAGCCACTTTTCGTTCGAAGGCGACCGGGCTTTTCCAGCCCAGTGCTGAGTGGCGTCGTCGCGGATTATAGAACCCGTTGATGTATTCGAAGATTGCCATCTCAGCTTGCCGCCTGGTTGCCCATGACCGCCGCCAGATGAGCTCGGCTTTGATGGTTTTGAAAAACGTCTCGACGGCCGCATTGTCATAACAATTACCTTTGCCGCTCATGGAGACTTTGAAGCCATGCTGGCGCAGGACTTTCTGGTAGTCATGCGAACAGTATTGGCTGCCCCTGTCGCTGTGGAAGATGCAGCCTTTGGGTGGCGCTCGGAAAGCGATGGCCATTTTCAGGGCCCGGATCGCCAGGTCACGCTTCATGCGATTGCTGACAGCCCAACCAATGACACGCCGGGAATGCAGATCGAGGATCACTGCCAGATACAGCCAACCCTCGCGGGTCCAGATGTAGCTGATGTCGCCCGCCCATTTCTGGTTTAGCTGATCTGCTTTGAAGTCGCGATCCAGCAGGTTCGGGGCGATATTGAACGTATGATCGCTGTCCGTGGTCGCCTTGAACTTGCGCGTTCTTTCAACCGTGATCCCGTTTTCGCGCATCAGGCGACCGACGCGCCGGTGTCCGACATCGACACAACCTCCTTCAGTTCTTCGGTCATTCGTGGGCGACCGTAGCTGCCCAAGCTCAGACGCGACTGTTCCTTTATGTGGGCCAGAACGACCAAATCAGTGCGCTGCCTGCGGCTGGCGGGACGGTTCCGGAAAGCCCGCAAGCCACGCGAGCTGACATTCAAGACCTGGCACAGCCGGTCGATCGGGAAGGCACCACGCTGTTCTTCGACGAACCGAAACCTCATGGCTTTTGGCTCGCGAAGAACTGGGTGGCTTCCTAAGAAACAGCCATGTCGGCCTCTGCGAGACCTTGAACGCTATCGAAGAAGCGGCCTAAACTATTGAAACAAAAGCTCCTCGGCAAACCGAGGGTTGTTCACTTCGCTATTAAGGTCCGTTTTATGATCCATCCTATTCTCCTTTGCGGTGGCTCCGGCACCCGCCTTTGGCCGCTCTCGCGCAAGTCTTACCCAAAGCAGTTCGCCAAGCTAATAGGCGAGGAAAGCTTGTTTCAGGCCTCGGTCCGCCGTCTGTCGGGCAAGGGGTTTAGCGCGCCCGTCATCGTTACCGGCGAAGCATTCCGCTTTATCGTGGCTGAGCAGTTGGCACAGGTGGAACAGGTCGCGCAAAGCATCCTGATCGAGCCCGAGGGGCGGAATACCGCGCCCGCGATCCTTGCCGCAGCGTTGGCGATTTCCAAGAAAGACCCAAAGGCCCTGATGCTGGTGGCCCCGTCTGATCACGTGATCCCGGATGCGACTGCTTTTGCCGCGACCGTGCAGGCCGCCGTGCCGCGTGCGCAGGCCGGTGATCTGGTGACCTTCGGTATTACACCCACACATCCCGAAACCGGCTACGGCTATCTCGAGCTTGCCGCCGGATCAGACGTGGGCGCAGACACACCGCAACCCCTTGCCCGTTTCGTTGAAAAACCTGATGCAGTCCTTGCGGCCGAGATGTTGACGGCAGGCAGATATCTCTGGAACGCCGGCATCTTTTTGTTCACGGCAGAAACGATTATCGCGGCCTATAACACGCACGCCCTTGAGATGCGCAAGGCGGTCGATGAGGCGCTGGAAAAAGCCAATGCAGATCTCGGATTCACTCGATTGGCTCCGGATGCGTGGGCGCAAGCCGATGATATATCCATCGACTATGCTATTATGGAAAAGGCAGACAACCTAGCTGTGATGCCCTTTGGCAAGGGCTGGTCTGACTTGGGCGGCTGGAATGCCGTCTGGCTGGAAAGCGGGCAAGACGCTGATGGCAACGTCTGTTCTGACAATGCGACGGCAATCGACTGCACCGACACACTGCTGAGGTCGGAAACGGACGGCCTGCAACTGGTCGGTATCGGGCTTCAGAACATCGTCGCCATCGCCATGGGCGACGCGGTGCTGGTCGCGGACAAATCTCAGGCGCAGCGCGTGAAGGAAGCCGTCGATGCGCTGAAAGCCAAAGGCGCGAGCCAGGCAGTACAACTGCCCCGCGACTACCGCCCCTGGGGTTGGTACGAAAGCCTCGTGATCGGGGGCCGTTTTCAGGTCAAGCGCATCGTGGTCCACCCCGGTGCCGCTCTTAGCCTGCAAAGCCACCACCACCGGTCCGAACACTGGATTGTCGTCGAAGGCACGGCAAAAGTGACCGTCGACGACACCGTTCAACTGATAAGCGAGAACCAGTCCGTCTACATCCCTCTCGGTGCCGTCCACCGTATGGAAAACCCCGGTAAGGTGCTGATGGTTTTGATTGAAGTCCAGACCGGCAGTTATCTGGGAGAGGACGATATTATCAGATATGAAGATGTCTATGCGAGGAGCTGAGTGAAAACGGCTTTGTTTATCTACTACCCGAATATTACTTAAAATATTTAGTCGCTACGGGTAATACTCCCCTAAAATTAGTGTGGTTCAGCCGTAGAATTCATGCGGCTGTTTTAAGTTTCATAGCGGGTGTGACGCCGCCCATCGCGATGTTGGGTCGTTCGTTCTTTGGCCGTCCAAGGCCGTTCAGTCGCGTGGCCTTGTGCTTTCTCGATGGCTTTAAAGATGCATTGCGCCAACCACTCACCACTCCCTCTCACCGGCATGAGCGAAAACTGTCTACATTCTTGTAGCTAGGCGGAACCAGGCCCGGCAGTCTGTGTTCCCAGGGGCAAAAGCCTTCACTGTTTCCAGCAGTGGTCTTACATCAGTTTAACAACTGATGAGATTTGCTGCAAAGGTCTGGACTATGACTTAGTTCTTCTGTGGCAAGGCAGCGGCTAGCGCCTGTGCATAGGTATTCCGTGCCGTTTTCATGATAGCAACTTCCTGCTCCAAGTTTGCGATCTTCTGGTCCACAATATTCATATTGCCGAGCTGGGTCTTGGCCTCATCTGACAGATCTTCAATCAGGTATTCTTTGTCATCGATGGTGATCTTAGGTTGGTCAGACATACGCACTCCGTGTGTTACTCTTGCTGGCCCTATAGGACAGGCTTGTTCAGGAAAAAAACGGGGGACCCAAAGGCCCCCCATCATGTCTTTTATAATCAACCTGACGGCAGATTAGGCAAAGTTTGCGTCGGTCAGGTCCGCAACAGTCACACCAGTGAGCTGAACGAGCAGATCGTTGTTTTCAACGAAGTTACCGTCAGTAGCTGCATCATACACAGCGTAGGACTGACCTTGGAACGTGAAGGCACTCCATTCACCAGCAGCACCGCTCTGAACGATTGCGTTGGTTGCGATGTCAGCAGCGGCTTGCAAGGTAGCGCCTGCACCCGAGAGGGCGTTGATCGCTGCCTGAGCAGAGGCAACCAGCGCTGTGTAATCGCTGTCACCAGCACCGATTGTGGCGTCCAGAATGTCGCCGCCGTTGCCAGCAGTGAAGCTGTTAACCACGTCGACCTGAAGACCAAGCGCCGTTGTAGCGGCACTGGTATTGTTGACCGCACCACTATCAAGACCGGAGTCGAACTGAACAGTGTCTACACCTGCACCGAGTGTGATTTTATCACCAGCAGAATTAACAGAGTCTGATCCTTCAATTACCAGGTTACCAGTAGCAGCCGAGGCATCGATCGTGCCACGGTTCGTCAAACCTGTGAGGTCCAGGTCACCGGCGCCACTGATGTTGATGGTCGAGCCTGCAACAGCTGTGATAGTACCCACGTCATTGAAGCGGCCCGCTGCCAGGTCACCCTGCGAGTCAATGTTGATTGTCGCCAGCGTACCAGCCGGAGCTGTTCCGGAGAGGTTAACCGTCACAGCACCAACGTCTGCATCGTTACCGTCGTTAGCAGCTACTGTAGGATCGGTGCCAAGCAGAGCCAGGTTCAGAACGGTAGATGTACCGTTCATGTTGAACAATGCCGTACCGTTGTTTGCTGTACCGAACTCATATGTGCGAGCGGATCCAGCGTTGTTGATAACGTCGTTACCATTCGTATTGAACTCGATGTTGGTGATACCGGCATTGGTGAAGGTCGCACCGTTCAAAGTTACACCTGTGCCATCAAACGAAACACGCTCAACGGAAGTCAGTGCGTTGAATGGAGCAGCAGCAGCAGCGGCAGAGAGGTCACCAGAAGTCGTAACGCGTACGGTGTCCATACCGTCGCCACCATTGACAACATCACCTGCAACACCAGTGGAAGCAGCTGTCAGGCCGGCACCGAAGTTGAAGCTGTCATCGCCAGTACCACCTGTGACGGCAACGTTACCACTACCAATAGTGGCGGTCACACCGCCGGCGTTGGCCGAAGCGTCAAGTGTCGTGACATTTGAAACATTAAGCAAATTGAGGGAACCATCACCCGAAACGTTGACGGTGCTGCCATTGTTGAAAAGGTTAAGAGTGTTAACGCCAGTCGCAGCTACGCTGAATGTCTCAATTCCATTGACGCTGACAGCAGCGTTTGCACCGCTGACGGCGATGTTTTGTTCGTCTGCCAAGCCAGTCACAACAGAAGCATTGTAGTTAACAGCCACACCGGAGAAAACGTTATTCGCGCTGTTCACTTCGATGCCTGCAATCGCAGCCATATTGACGAAGTTGGTTGTCGTGTTGCTGTTGTTCGAAACCAGCGTCTGAACACCAGTTGCGTTTGACATGTTGAAGGTTGTACCGGAAAGGTCTTGCACACGGACAGTTTCAACGCTGGTCAGGCTGGCAGGAGTGAAAGTACCACCAGTCGTCGAGATCAGGTTCAGCGTGTCGTTGCCAGTGCCACCGTTGACGGAATCGCCAGTGTTGAATGTACCGCCAGCTGCGACGTTCGCAGCAACACCCGTGATGGTGTCGTCACCCGTGGTCCCTACAACGTTGTCAACACCTGTAGTGAGTGTAAAGGCTTGGCCAACATTCACTTGGCCGGTCAAATATGCATCAGTTGCCGCTTGGGCATCTGTAACGGTCGCTGGATCTTCAGTTACACCATTGACGGCTGCAACTGCTGCCGACTTGGCCGCTGCGTCAAAAGTAAAGTTGGCGACGTTACCTGCATCAGTAGCAAAGTCCAAACCAACTGTAACTTTGTTGTCGAGCACTGCTTTGTCAAATGTTGGTGGTGTAGCCGTCGGTGCATCTACTGCGCCATTAATGATGGCTTCGATAAAGTCAGCAACAGAAACTGAACCAGATTGAAGAACGCCGGTCCAGAAGTTCAGACCTTCTGCTTCAGCCGCACGGCCAAACAGGTTGAGGTAGATGCTTTGAATGAACGTGGAAGGAGTCGAAACATCTGGCGTTGTCAGGAAGGGGTACAGAGCAGTCGCCTCGGGGGATGTGGCGAAGTCTTCTGCAATTGTATTGAATGCGCGGCCGTTGTCGATCTGGTCAATCCAGAATTGCAGACCTTGTGGATCGGGGGCACGGTCGAAATACCCCACGTACAGGGCGACGAGCGAATTAATTTGGGTTTGTGTTGCCATGATGTTTGCTTTCCTACTGTATAAGCGTTCACATTAGTGTTCATTTGCGATCACGCGGCAACCAAAGAAACCTTAAAAAAGGGAGCTCTCACGAGATCGCGGACTGATCGCTGTGGTAGGGCGTAGCAAATCTTAAGATAGCAGGCAAGGATTAATATCCAGCAAAAAGTATACCAAACTCCTTCCCTTGGTGCGAAGGTGCGTGTAATGGTGTCATGACCCAAATGGTTAGCCTGTAATTTTATACTTAGCCGGAGCAAACACGACTTAGCCCTCCGGTTGCAAGAGGTGGGCTAGGTATTAAGAGAGTGAAAGTTTAAAATGGCCAATAATAATAAGACATCACCTGCCCTCGCGCGCGATAAAGAGCCTCGTGTCGAACTGGGTGTCTGGCTGAGGTCGCTGCGTGAAGAACGCGGGCTATCTCAACGTCAGCTAGCCAACCAACTCTCGCTGGATTACTATACGTTTATTTCACAGCTTGAAACCGGACGCGGCAAGATCCCGAGCTCTCGTTATCTGGACTGGGCGAAAGCTCTCGGTCAGGATCCGAAACCATTCATGAAAATCCTTTTGAGTTATTATGAGCCCGAAGCATACGATATTCTTTTTGGTGACAATCAAGAGGTTTAGGTATCGCGTTTTAGAGTGCCTGAAAATGCGTTCAAACGCTCTTTTTGCATCTCTGAAAGAGGGTGGCGTTCGCCTTGAAGGTCTGCTGTGCTGCGCAAAGCCAGAATATGAGCTGCGGTCAGAACGGTGGCTTTGGCTAATTTGACGATCTCTTGCGCGTAGGTTTCAGGCGCGTGGTGAGCCTCAAAATAAGCACGCCCTGCTGTGCCGACGTCCTTCACCAAACTGTGGTCGGCAGCGAGTTGCATAAACAATTCATGCAATTGGGTCATCTCGTCTTCAAGGTCTACGAAGTAGGCGACGCCTTCTGGCAGTCCCGCATACCAACCTTCACGCGTCACTGCGGCAGCGGCCCCTGCGTTCCATATCCGCAGCTGACTTCCAGAAGCCTCGCCCATGCTGGGATGACGTAAGTTCAGCACCAGATGGGCCTGACGCAAGGCATCTTCTAAGACGGGTTCTGGTACGAAGCCATGCAACCGCACCCGTTCGCCCAAACCAAGTTGAGCCAACTTGGTGCGGATAAGATCCGGGTTCCAGATCTTGCCCATCACATCAAGCCGGTAATCAAAATCTGCGGGCATCTGAGCGAGCGCTTCCAGGACCTGCTCCAAGCGCCTGTTCGGTCCGATCCAGCCAAATTGTAATAGCCGCAAGGGACCACTTGATGCACGGGTCAGCGGAGGCTGTGGGCCAATTTCAAAAGGCAGGGGCAACAAAAAGCAAGGCAGCTGAGGCAGACGTGCCTGCACCGCATCGCGCGCCATATCTGTATGGGTAAGCACAGCGCGGGCCTTTTTCAGCACCAGCTCAAAGCCAGGCATCTGGCTGCTGATTGCAGCCCCTTTCTGGGTCTTATCCAAGCAGGCTTGACCAATTTCAGCACCTTCCGCGCCATACCACTTTTGCATGCCTGCCAGATAAGCTTGGGCCTCCCATTCGTCGTATTCGACAGCCTCAATCATCAGCTCCTGGATCGCCAAATCATGAAGCACCACGATTGAGGGTATACGCTGCACCAGCCGCAGGAGGCCTGCGTGGTAAACCCATGAGTTTCCAATGTGGGCAAAGAGTATCTCAGGGCCAGCCCCGCGCCGTGCCGCGGTGAAATCACGCGGCAGGATCGTATCGGGGTCAAACCGCTTGACCGTGCAGAACCGCTCCAACGTCAAATCCCACTCAAGCGCATTGGTCCACAAAATGACCTCGGCGTTCGCACTGAGTGCTGGCAGGATGCGGGCCGTATAATGCGCAATATCGGTCTCAGCCGGTGGCAGAGGGCTGATCCAGTGGATTGTAAGATGAGGGTGTGCAGCGTCCATCAAAGGGCCCGCCTTGCCAAGGCAAGGAAGGCAGCTTCAGAGCAGGGCAGCATTACCATGTTGGCCCGCCCCGTCCCGGTGAAGACGCCAACACCGGTTTGCAAAAGCTGCATCTTCAGCGTGCCGCCAGCAGATGCCGCGGCGTCTCGATCACGCCGGAAGTTAAAAGTCGTTTTCTCCCCCGGTGCTACAGCTTCATCCAGGGGCAGGACGACATTGGTGTGGACCAAATAATCCTCAGCATTAATCCATTCGGCCAAAAGCGCCGTAGCCTGGTTGCCTGAAACGGGCCACCAGCTTGAAGAAGTATTGTGTGCTGTAATCTGCGTCAGGCCGGTGGCAGGTTCATCCTTGGTCACGGTCAGTCGCCCGGACAGACGCGCAGGATCACCATGATAAAGCCCCGGTGGTGGCGCCGTCGGAGAACCCGCTTTGCGGCCCACGAAGACGATCGTCTCGCCGCGCAGGTTCAATTCATCTTCGCGGGCGATCATAAGCGCGGCTATCGAAGGGTCCACTCGGCTTTCGTAGACATCGACAGTGCTCAAGTGGTGGGTTTCAAATCCTGCACTATGGGCCAGTGCTTCTACCTCATGGGGGGTATATTCGCGATTGTGTCGACCATAAACGCCTCCGGTGGGAACAAAAACCCCAAAGGAATAGGGTGATTGCTGATGAAGCATTCTCTGCAGGCCACGATGACTGCCCACGTTGGGGGTGGTCAGAATGATATGGCCGCCAGGCCGCAAAACGCGGGCCGCCTGAGACAGAAAGAAAAGCGGGTCCAGAGCGAGATGTTCAAAGATCTCCATTCCCAGTACCATATCAAACTCGGCGTCGCCATAAGGCATCACATCGCGCTCGATATTGGCCGTTCGCAATTCCATATCAAAATCAGGATATGCGGGGTTCAGGCTTTTAACCGACTGTGCATAAGGGTTAGGCCCTTCCCATATACCGCTCATCTTCACATCTGGCAGTGCGTTGACCACCATTGCCTCGAAGACTAGAGGCGGAAAGACCCCCACGTCCAGAACATCTCGCGGGGCGCAATCCACTACATGGCGCAATGTGGTCTGGTAGCGCGTCCAATGAGTGCCCAGATATTTGGCCAGACCGGGTTCGACCGGAGCTACGTCCTCCCCCTTTTCGGGCGGCATGGTGTCAAAGGCATAGGCCTGCAGCACCTCAGCTATTGAGGCAAAAGGCAAGGGCGGGGCCGGCGGCGGCGCCACCGCAGCTTGCACGCGAGCCATTGCTTCTTGAGCCGGTGTCGCAGCGATGCGTGCCTCAAGGGCGGCATACTCGGCCGGACCGGGATCAGCCTTGGCGGCCTCGCCGGTGAGAGTTTCAACCACATGTTCCCATGAGATGTTCAGGCCTCGATACCGCTCAAGTCCGGCAAGGCCCATGGTCTCAGCGAGGCCGACATCTTCTGAAAGTCTTAGGAATGCCTCCGCTAGAGCCTGAGCGTCAGGAGCGGTGACCAATCCTTCACGGTTTTGAGTGATAAACTCCAACGGGCCGCCAGCATCAGTGGTGGTAATCACGGGCTTGCCCGACAGCATCGCCTCTAACGTGATATATCCCAGATCTTCGTCTCGCGGTGTAAAGACAACCGCCCGGGCCTCAGCATAATGGCGGATCATCGTATCATCATCAATGGCACCCAGCCAATCCACACGGCCTGAGACCCCCAACGCGGCCGCCAGGCTGCGCAACTCATCCAGATAGGCGGGGTTTTCGGGCACACCGGCAATTACCAGCCGCAATGAACCCGGTACCTTGGCCAAAGCCCGCAGCATTAAATCCACCCGTTTAGAGGGGTTCAGCCGTCCGGGCGCGAACAGGTAATCGCCAAAGCTGCCTTGGGTCAGTCGGCTGGCCAAGGGAGGAGGATGATAAAGTGCCTCGGCTCCCAACCCGAGATATCTCTCAAGCCGTCCCGCGACATTTTGCGAGTTGGCGTATATTGGGCGCGTGCTGCGCGCAAAAGCGGCGCGATCCTCGGCCTGGATCATATCGCGGGCCATCATGCCATCGGGGCTGTCCAGCAAATCCGAGGTACCAGCATCCCACATATCATAAGCTTGGCGATGTTGATGGATCAGCCAGAAGACCGGGTTCGGATGGCGTGCCAGATAGGCGGGAAACTTGAGCCCGATCATCATTTCAATGGGCACACCTTCGGCCTCAGTGAGATCCATCAGCCGCGCGGACAAGATGCTGTCGGTCAGTGTCTCGACCGGATACCACTTGAATGGCAGCGTGATTTCACAGGCTTCATGGCCGTATTGGCGAAGGGCTTGTACCAGACCTGCGGCATGACGTTCTGCACCACCTGTCACAAATGGCACTTGAGTACGAACAACACCGATCCGCACCTTACGCTTCCTTCAAAGGCTTATGCCCCAGAATGGCCAGATCCTGTGCGCCAAACAGCAAATTGGCCAGTTCTGGATCAAAGCCGGGCTTGGCCATGAATTCGGCCAGCTTCTCATGAGGGTGCAAATGCCGTGTCTCGACTGGATAAAAGCCTACAGTGTCAAACAGCACATTCATCACAGGGGCGGTCATCGGATGCAGATGAGTGGGGTCATTGTGAAAGGATGTGGCCCCTACCAGCACATTACGTACATTTGGCGTTTCAAACAGCAACAGACCGCCAGGTGCCAGTACGCGCATGGCTTCGCGAGCGATCCAGAGAACCTCTTCGAAAGGTAAATGTTCAACCAGGTGATGCGCAGTAATACAGGCCAAGGAATTGTCTTCAGCTTTTAGCAATGCGCTACGGGCATCACCGTGTCGCGCATCTAGTCCCTTGTCCTGAACATCTGCGATTTGCACCGGGTTCGTGTCGATACCGATGGCGGCTATGTCTGCATCATCCAACAAACCCAGCCATTCGCCCCGGCCACAGCCAATGTCCATGACGGGCTTGCCACGTGTACGCAAAACAGCGCTTTCAACATCGGGTAGATAGATGCGCAGGCGGTTGCGGATGTCAGATGTGGTCCCGCGATATTTGTTTTCCAGCTTGTGGTAGAAGCTGTCCATGACGGCGCCCAGACCATCAGAATTCTTGGGTAGGTGATCAGGGTTTTCGTGTTTAAGTGTCCCGCCTTGTACAGCTAGCAAAACCTGATCCAAGCGGCGCGACAAATCTGTAAAGTTGCGTGCAAGCTCTGCATTACGAGACATCAAGGCTTGAGTTTCGCCCTGAACCATCTGCTTGACGCTATCCTTCAGACGGTGCGTGCGCATGGTGTCGTCATCCAACCGATGATCTAGGCTGTCCAACCGGCGCTCTAGTTTGTCCAGCCTACGGTCCAGGCCACTGAGACGTGCCTCATGGTCCTGCACGCTGCGATATGCTTTTTTGGACTGCCGCTCTGTGCGGCCAAGCTTAAAGGCTGCAGCCACATAATCACCGACACGCTTGAGTCCGCTCACATCATCATCCTATCCGTTGAAACCTGATCCTACCTATCCAAGACGACACGCCATATCCAAACGCAGCGCTATTCTTCCCGCAAACTCTTGAAAATTGCGTCTGTCAGTGGAGCTAACATATATTGTAGCACGCTGCGCTCACCGGTCAGGATAACCACATCTGCAGGCATACCAGCAGTGAGGCCATCGCGGATTTCATCTGACAGGTTCTCATCGGGAACCTTGATGCGGGCGAGATAATAGGGCGGCTCGCTTGCATCTTGCGTTGTCACCACATCTGTAGAAATCGACAATACTTCTCCTAACACCAGCCTGGACAGTTTTGACTTGAATGCGGAAAACCGTACTTCGGTTTCAAGGCCTGGGATCACATTATCAACGTCAACCGGCGCAACTTTCGCATCGATCAAAAGGGTTTCATCACTCGGGACAATCTCCATCAGGATCTCACCAGAGCGGATTACGGACCCACGGGTCGTAACTTGCAGGCTCTGTACTTTCCCAGTTGTTGGCGCCACGACTGTTGTGCGCCGCATCCGGTCTCTTGAAACAGTCAGCTTCTCATTAACCTCTGAGAGTTCAGCGCGCACATCCTTCAGCTCGCTATTGGCGCGTTCGCTGTATTCCTGCTTCAACTTGAGAATGTTTAGACGGGATTCTCCGGCGGCGGCTTTAACTTGGGCTATTTCGGACATGACGGTACCAATACTCGCTTCAATCTGGATCACGTCATCTTCCATCTCCGAGAGGCGGTTACTTTCGATGACACCCCGTTCTTCACCGGTACGCATGCGCTCAAAAAGCTTGCTGCGCAGTTCATTGCGCCTTTTAAGCGCATTCAACTGGACCTCATTGCCTTCAGCCTGGCCGTTCAATTGTTCGGCACGAAACTCCAGGATCTCGCTTTGCGACAGGAAGATCGACCGGCGATCGGCAAAGATGTTCCGTTGACTCTGTATGACACTTTTGACTTGCGGGTTCTCAGAGGCTAGCAAATCTTGAGGGAAAGAAATCTCCTCGGCAAAGGTTTGCTCCGCGAGGAGCCTGGCGATCACGGCCTCAGCAAGGGCTCTGCGCTGCTCAAGCACAGCTATTTCTGAACCTACCTGAATATTGTCGAGGATCAGTAGTGGGTCACCCTGCTCCACAGTGTCAGCCTCTCTCACGAGAATCTCCTGAACGATCCCCCCTTCGAAATGTTGCACCACCTTGCGATCGCTCTCTAGCGACACCACGCCCGGGGCCACAACCGCGCTGGCTATAATCCCGAAATAGGCCCAGGTACCCAAAACACCGAAAGTGATGAACAGAATAATATATCCTGTAAAAGAGTATCTACGCGGATTTGCCATCTTTTCGAGTTTGCTGGAAACTAAACTGGATTTTGTTGTTGCCACGTCTTGTTCCTACATCGTTCAGGTGCAGCGCTGCTTTGACATCTTTGCCAAGGTTTGCACCAGTCATTAATTCCAGTTTGGGTATGATCCCGCCGAAAGCCTATAACTTGGCTGTCGACAATTGGGCAATTTGTGGCTGTGGCTGAGGCTGCTGTTGTGGCTGTAATAGCTCTTTTGTTGAAACAAACCGCTGCACTGTTCCGTCTTTCAAGATTAGCGTCCAATCAGTGGCGCTGAGAATGTTCGCCTTGTGTGTGACGAGCACAATCGACTTGCCCTCTTTCTTGAGGTGGTTAAGACAGCGCGCCAGTGCTTCTTCGCCTTCACTGTCCAAATTCGAGTTGGGTTCATCCAGCACAACAAGACAGGGGTTGCCGAAAAGTGCGCGGGCCAAACCAACCCGCTGACGTTGACCGCCAGACAATCGCCCACCACCTTCACCGATCTGAGTGGCATAGCCATCATTCAAACTCGAAATCATCTCATGGGCACCGGCCATTCTAGCCGCTTCGATGACATCATCGTCGCTCGGGTCATCCATAAAGCGAGAAATGTTCTCTGCCACTGTACCTGAAAAAAGCTTCACGTCTTGAGGCAGATAGCCGATGGCGCTACCCAGTTGGTTGCGATCCCAATGGGAGAGTTCAACCCCGTCCAGACGAATGGAGCCGCTAACCGGATCGCCAACGCCTACCAAGTGACGCGCCAAAGTCGACTTACCCGACCCACTGGGTCCAATAAGCGCGAGCGTCTGCCCCGCTGGCAAGTCAAAACCGACAGAACGCAAAATCGTATTACGGGTGCCGGGCACGATGGTTGTCACACCTTCGGCTCTCAGATGCCCTTCGGGAAGGGGCAGCTGAAGTCGCTTGGGCTCATCCAAAATAGATTCAAAGAGCTTTTTCAACCGCGCGTTGGACTGGCGGGCTGCAACGAACTCCTTCCACTGACCCACGGCCTGCTCCACCGGGGCTAATGCACGGCCCATCACGATAGAAGCAGCAATCATGACACCAGGAGATATCTGTCCCTTCATTGCAAGATACGCACCCGCACCAAGTATCGCGACTTGCAGCGCCATCCGCACGAACTTCGAGCTCGACATGACAGCACCGGCCCAATCGCTAGCATGCGCTTGAGAGATAAGCATCCCGTTGCGCTTGGCCTTCCAGCGTTCGGCGAGCGCGTCCTGCATACCCATGGCCCGGATGACTTCCGCGTTCTGCATGGTCGCTCCAGCGAACTCTGAAGCTTGCTGACCTTCGTTATTGGCGGATTTCAGGGAGTTGCGCGTCAAGTATTCATTCAGGAGCGCAAGGATGAAAATCACGACGGTGCCGCCAGTGGCCACCCAGCCCAACCAAGGGTGGAACGCAAAGCATAAAAGCAGAAAGATCGGCGTCCAGGGCACGTCGAAAAAAGCCAGTACGCCCTGCCCGGTAATAAAGCTGCGCACCTTGTCGGCATCACCCAAAGCAGTGCGGGCTCCGCTGTTTGGATTGACCAGCTGCATCCGCGCAACGCGGTCAAAGAGCGGGCGAGACAGGATGCTGTCAAACTGCAGCCCCGCCCGTACCAACATGCGCGAACGCACAAATTCCAGAAAGCCATAGGTGACCAAGAGCGCTATGGCAATGATCGTGATCACTAGGAGCGTCATCTCGCTTCGGCTGGCCAGCACCCGATCGTAGATCTGAAGCATATAGAGCGGGCCTACAAACATCAGCAAGTTCACGAAAAAGCTGAACAGGATTGTTGCACCGAAAATAGCGCGAAACTTTTTGTAGGCCTTTTGAAGCGGGTTAATGGCATTCATGGCTTAAATATCTTTCATTGCCGACTTTATTGCCTTGCTATACAGGCTTTTCGGCAGAAGGTCACGCCTTCTCATTCTGAAAGGTACCCCTCCTTGTTCCCCGCGCCCTCCAGCAAACCTGCCATCCTGGCGGCTCTGGCAGCCGACAAGCCTGATGTCGAAACCTTGGGCGTCACAGGCGGTAACACGATGAAAGCTTTCGCCTAAAAATCCTTGGCCTCTGCGCCAAGGATGATATGGTAAACGAAAGGGTTCCCATAATGTCCGACGTTATTCAGTTTCCGCAACTTATCAAAACTGCCTCCGGGCAAATGGAGACCTATAACACGGCTGACGACATCAAAATGTCCGATCTCTATGACGCGCCCAACAACGGCGCGCCAGAAAACGGCCAGTATGATCAGACCGACACTGTCACATCCTTTCTGCAACAGCCTAGCATGCTGCCTGCAACCGTCACCGGCTGGAGCAATCAAGAACTGGCCGATCTTCATCGTACTCAGCGCATTCTGGCACTCGCTGGCATCGCCACCCAAGTCGATCATGGACTAACCGACGAAGGGGACCCGTGGTTCGTATTCATGGACAGCCAGAATGAGGTTTTCGTCCATTTCAGCCGCTTTGATGGGGCTTATATCGTCACCAGTCAAATGCAGGAAAAACCGATCAAAGGCGATAGCCTTCAAGATCTCGTCGCTGAATTTGCGCAACGGGTAAAGCCGGTAACGCAAGTCGGGCGCGCAGATCAGAATGTAGTCTCACTCGCAGAGCGCAGCCGAAATGTCGTGCGGATCCATCCTTCAGCCGCGCTCGCTGCGTTGGTATGGTCCATTTATCTGATGTCGGATGAATTGATCGCTGCCACCCCAATGATTTCAGGCGGGGAAATGGAAGACGGCATACCGCCCACGACGGAGGCGACCGTCGATCTGCACGCAGGAGAAAGTGACCTGAACGTATTGCCCGATGTCGCCTTGAAGGCAGTGCAGGTTCTATCTGACCCAGAGGTCGCCAAACAGGTCGCAGACCCCTACACAGGTCGCGACACTCTTGGAACGATGGTTTTCTCCGGGCCTTCAATGAAGGCCATCGGTCTAGGCCTCAGCATAGTCGCACTTACAGTGGGACTGCCCGTCCCCGCAAGCGTCACAGATGACACCAATGATGCCAATTCACCTGAGACATTGAATGTTGAGAAGCTCTATATATTGCTTACTCAGGCTAAAAAAGCTGCTCTTTTGGTGTCGATTGAGTCTGACGACGCGCAACAGCAAATTCATCTGGAAAACCGGTTTGCCGATGTAACCTCTCCCCAGACCGATGTCCCGGCTGAAGCTCAGAATATCAACATAAACGTTGAATTTTCAGCAGTAATAGAGGCAATCAAAATATCTTACATTGCAGAAGTCCAAAGCTTTGCAGACCAAAAACCGGAATTTGCACCAAACACTCCGCCCGAGAGAGAAGCTGAAGGTCAGACGGCAAACGCCGAAACAGCCACACAAAGCACACCGCGGTCGCAACACGCCGATGACGATATTTCCACCATGTCCAGCCAGACGCGTGGTATCAAGGACACTGGATTTCTACAGAAATTTGATGATGTTTTCGAAAGTTTCAAGCTCACCGATCTCAGTCGAATGGCTCAAAACGAGATGGCCCAACTGTTGAGGCCCAAAGACGCCGATAACATCGACATGGTCGGCATTCCAAATCCGCTGGCTCCGGTGGATGGGGCACAAAAATTTGAGGCGTTTAACCAAGAAGCCGAGACGTTCCTGAGTTTCCTGTTGAACACTTACAGCGACGTCAAGGTCGTCAATCTGCCCACTGAAATTATATTCATACACATGGGAGCCTTCGATGCACCCGATGGCAACCATGAGATCTACGCGAAAAGCTGGGCCTTTGATGATGGCGGAATCATCTCAACGGTCGGTTTTAAAAGCGACATGGCACAGTTCGATCTGGTCGCCTAAACCTCTTGCATCAAGAAAAAATGAATACCGGCTCTAATATGCGAGGGCCCGAGGTCGCCCAGAGGCGCTTCGCAACAGACGACCAACCACCTTTCAAAAGTGACGACCAGACGCTCACTTCTTGGTTATGGCAGTCAACAAATCACTCGTGACATCATCCCATGTGCGCAGCGATGTTCCGGCAATCTTACTCTCCAATGCGCGACGGTGATCAGGGTCGGCTATCAGTTTATGACAGGCGTCATAGATACTGCTGATCGAATGTGCGTCGCAATATTCAACCAAATCCCCACCAACTTCGGGCATCGAGGAATTTTCTGCTACCACCGCGGTTTTGCCAAACGATAAACTTTCACCGATCGGCAGGCCCCAGCCTTCGTAGAGACTGACAGTCGCCGTAAACAGGCAGTTCTCGTAAAGAAAACCTAGCTCGGTATCGCTGGGTTGTTTTGCAAACTGCACCCACCCCCCCAAGTTTCCCGTAGCCTCCATCAGGCTCTCAAAATCATCATTGTACCAGCCAGGCTTGCCGGCAAAAACAAGCTTGGGCACATCCAGATCCGGCGTGCGCGTCAGGCGCTGCCAGGCCTGTGCCAGCCGCCAGATATTTTTACGCGACTCCATCGTGCCCACAACAAGCACGAAAGGTGTTTTGGTCAGATTCAGAGTAGATTGTTTCAGGCCCTGCAAACTGCTGAGGCGCGATTTGAACGGTTTCGCTGGATCCTTGACCTGGTTGGAGTGAACCACATTGAATTTCTGCGCCAGCGGGACAACGTCAATGGGACATTGCTCATCAACCTCATTCATAAAGCGCTGCAAATCACGGGCAGTATTCTCAGAGTTGGCGATGAACCGATCACAATATCCCATTGATGACAGAAGCCAGTGGTAAAACTCCCCCGAGAAATCTGCTGCAATATGTTCAGTGGCGATGATCGGAATAAGGTCATGCACCAATTGGTAAATCTTGATGTTCTTATTGTCTTTCAGGCGCTGAAGCGCGCGCTCAAATCCGTCTATGTTCCAGATTGCGCCCAAAATGATCAACTGATCTCCGGGTTGGGCAACTTGACTTACGGCTTCTCGCCGGATCTCTTCAACCGGATTGATCCGAGAAGAGGCCCTGGGTGATTTGAAAGCCGTCCATTCCTCAATGCTCGACCCCATCTTGGCGAAGTACGCTTCGTGCCCACGCGCAGCGTGATAGGCCCGCACCTTTGAATAGAACCAGTACTTCAGTGGGCGGTTACGGTAACGCATCAGCGTGGGGGCCGATTCATTCTTGGGGCGTGCTTTTTTTCCAAAAAATACCGCACCGAGAATGTCGGAGGAAAACTCATTCATATCCGTAATGAAGCTTGCATCAATGGCGACATACTCACGCCGTAAACGGTCCCAGTAGCTCAGCCGGACGTTTTCAGGACCCAAACGCACCACCATGCGCCGAATGACTTCAAAGGATACCCGCTGAATGCCTGATACGGTGGTTTCCTTTTTTACGTAGATCAGGATGTCCGTCATATCTAAATAGTACATTTCCAGCGACCTTCTTGCTTTTGTTGTGCGCAGCCCACTATGGGCACAATTTGAGACCATAGCGCTCTTTGCCGAACAAATTGTTGTTTCTCAACCCTAAGCGCAGTGCTAAGAAAATTTATGGGCCCAATATATTATGATCTTTCCGAACTGTTCCTGTCTTCAGGAATCAAATTCAAATACTATGGCATCGCGCGAACAGTGATGGAGGTGGGATACGAAATGTCCCGCGCATCAGCAGACGTGCGCTTTGTCGTGTTCTCGCCAGCTCACGATCAGTTCTTTGAGGTAAAGCCCCGCTTCGGACCCGAATCCGTCACCGGGATCTGTGATCCCAATCTTCCGACTGAAGCGAGGCCCCTGCGCCTTCGCTACAGCTTCGCCGAACCTCACAAGCTACGCGATACGCTTTATCCCACCGTGCGTGCCCTGGTACAGCGCATCAGCCTGAGACGATGGAAACGCGCGGTCCCCGAAGACAGTCTTCGCAAAGTAAATTTGACGGATAAAGTGCTAGTATCATTGGGGCGACCTAAAATGATGGCTGATTATCTTGTGGCGATGCAGCGCCAAGGCGTACAGATGCGGTTTTACCCCCTGATGCATGATATGATCCCCCTGTACGAATTTTCCCATCTGCGCCAAAGCACGTTTGGACGCAACTTTGCTCATGACAATCGGATCGTGATCCATCACGCCGAAAAACTTCTAACAAATTCGGTCTTTACAAAGAACGAAATCGAAAAATTTGCAGCATCCGGTCACTTGCCAGCCCCTCCGCCCATAATTCCGGTGGCACTATCACATGAATTGCGCGAGACAAATGAACCCGTCCGGATTGAACCACCCGTTGCTACCTATTTATTAGGGGTCGGTTTGATGACGGGCCGGAAAAACCTCGAATGCCTCATTCAGGCGTTGTTGACGTTGCATAACGACAACCGCCCGGTGCCATTGCTGCTTCTGGCCGGTGCAAGCCGAAAGCGTACAGTTACCTATCTCGCCAAGGATGAATTCGAACCCATCCGTCGCAAGATACGATTTGTCTTGAACCCAAACCAGGCTGAGCTGCGTCTTCTATACCAAAATGCAACAGCGCTGGTGATCCCAAGCCGCATGGAAGGGTTTGGCCTGCCGCTCGGAGAATCACTCTGGATGGGGACGCCTGCGCTTGCTGCAAACGTCCCAGCCCTGCGTGAAGTGGGTGGCGATCTGGCAAAATACTTTGAACCAGACGATCCAGCTGCCTTGGCGTCCCTTATCGACCAGTTGCACACGAATTCAGAAGCCCTTACGGCCCTGAAAAACAAAATTGCACATAATCGAGCTTCGCTGCGCACTTGGAAAGACGTGGCGGAAGATATCATCGAGGCGACATCCCATGCCCCAGCTTTGACATAAGGCATCTTGATGACCGAAGAACAAACTGGCGCGGAAGAGAACGACGCGGAAACGGGTAAGCATAAAAAGCGCCCGCCGCTTTTCACCGATCAAGACAAAGAAAACATCTCTTGGTTCTTTTCCACCTATCTTAAACAGCGCATGCCGTGGCTCGGCTTGGTTATGGTGATGATCCTCATACAGGGTCTTGCATACCAACAGTTTATCTCGCTTACCGAAAGCGGGTTACGAGTGATCTTTGAGAACGGCGACATTTCGAGCCTGATTGGCGTCTGCGCTATGGTCATGGGCATTTTCTTGATCCGGGCATGCATGTCTTACTGCGTGCCTCGTATATCAGTCTGGCTTGCCAGCAATGCTGTTTTCAAGATGCGCCAGGATCTCATTGATCATATGATGTCACTGGATCTGGCCTTTTTTGAGCGTACAAAGTCAGGCGATATCATTTTACGACTAGTCAATCAGGCCCAAGATCTATCGGGTTTTATCGGCCAAACGACTGTGAACGCAGTGCGGGATGCCGTAACAGTGATTGTCGTCTCCGGATACCTAGCTTGGAAAAACCCCGCCCTATTCTTGTTGGTCGTTTTGGTGTTGCCAACGGTTACACTCATGGTGCGGCGTATTTCACATGGGATCAAAGGCACGCAGGCCAGTGCCGAAAATGCCATGGGGAATTACATGTCCGGCATCGAAGAGATGACCAACGGTATGCGTACCGTGAAGATATCGAACCAAGAACCAGTTGAGCAGGCCCGCCTCAATAAGGCTACCGGGGAAATCAAAGACCTGACCATCCGATTGCAAGCCTTGCAAGCTCTGATGAGCCCTACTGTCGATGTGCTTGCCGCGATCATTTATGTTCTGATCATTGGCGTAGGCGGTTACATGGCTCTGAGCCCCAATTTTGAAATGGATGGTGCGGGGATCATCGCCTTCATGATCGGCATGGCTCTTATCTTTGATCCGACCCGTCGTCTGACATCGTTTTTTGTGAGCATGCAGGCCAGCCTGATTATTCTCGACAGCCTACGTTCCCTTTACCGCGAGCTTCCCACAATCACCAATGCGCCAAATGCGAAAGAGGAATTCGACCCCTCAGGCGACATTGTTCTCGACAATGTAACCTTCCAATACTCCGAAACAAATCCCCTGTTCAAAGACATTAATATGACCTTTGAAGGTGGAAAGGTGACCGCGATCGTCGGAGCGACAGGCTCGGGCAAAACATCTGTCCTCAGTTTGATTGCACGGCTTTATGATGTCGCCGAAGGCGTCGTGACAATCGGGGGCGAACCAGTAAACAAGTTGCGTATCAATAAACTGCGGCAGTCTTTTTCCGTCGTCGCCCAAGACATTGTCATTTTCAACAGCTCAATATGGGAAAACATCAGATACGTACGTCCTGAAGCAAGTGATGAAGAAATTTGGCGCGCCGCTGAACTTGTGAGTATCGATCAACTTATTCGCGACCGCGGCGATGCCCCCTTAGGACCAAAAGGCTCACAGCTATCCGGTGGGCAAAAGCAACGCATTGCGATCGCCCGCGCATTCTTGCGCTCGGCACCAATTCTACTACTGGATGAAGCAACATCAGCACTTGATCAACGCACCGAAGCAAAAATCCGCGACGCTATTCATGAGCTCTCACAAGGCAAAACAACCATCATGGTCGCTCATCGGCTGTCGACCGTAACCCATGCGGACAATATTTATGTATTGGACGAAGGCATGGTGGTAGAGAAAGGTACTCATGCGGAGCTGATGGCTCAAGAAGGCCTATATGCTGCCATGTTTACTGCTCAGCGCGACAGCTACGGATAACTGTTTCGAAGGGTCCGTTGCATTAACTTAGGATCAGGGTTCATAAACAAAACATGACTCTAGCGGCGAGCGCGATTGACGAAAGGAACACCTTGGGACTCCAATCATACCAGGTTGAGACACGTCGCCAATCTTTGAAACGACCGAAAATCCGTTCAATGCGATTGCGGCGTCTGTAGCGGCGCTTGTCCATTGCACGGCAGTGCATTGCGCAGCGGCATGGTATTTGCCGATCACTTCTGACCACGAGGCGGCGGCAGTATCAAAACGGTGAGCTTGGGTCTTCTCGCCCGGTATCGTTCTCGCCGGTGACAGTGACCAAAGCGCCCGCGTCGCAGACCAATTCGAATGATCTAGGTCCGTCTCCAGACTTTCAGGCCGAGAAAGCCTTGCCAAACGGGCGCCGGGTCATCGTGCCGGTGGGCGTGGAGCCCGAAGCGCTCACGCGGATCTCCTGTGCCGCCTCGACTTCCTGATCCTCGACGAGCTCGGCTATCTCCCCTTCGCGCAAACCGGCGGCCAGCTGCTGTTCCACCTCGTCAGTCGCCTCTACGAGCGCACATCAATCATCGTAACGACCAACCTCGACGTAAGCATCCGCCGAAGGCCGTGGCTGTGCCGTATTGATCCGAGGCGTTTGGGTGAGAGGTGGTCGCGGAATTTCGGACCAGTTGTTAAGCTTTAGCGACTGATGAGGGACCGACCTGAAATGACTAAACGCAAGCGCTACACGACAGAGTTCAAGGCGAAGGTGGCGTTGGAAGCCATCCGCGAGGAGCTGACAACGGCCGAGCTGGCCAAGAAATACGACATTCATCCGACGATGATCAGCGGCTGGAAGAAAGCTGCAATCGAGAACATGGCTTCGGCGTTTGATGGCAAGATGCCCGTTGAGCCGCCGATTTCTGAGAAGGAAGTCGAAAAACTGCACGCCAAGATCGGCCAGCTCGTCGTGGAGCGCGATTTTTTGGCTGATGCCTCCAGTCTCATCCTCGGAACTGGAGGCAGAAAGCGGTGAAGCATGGTCATCCTGATATGAGCGTGCGCCGCCAGTGTGTGCTGCTCTCCCTGTCGCGCTTGTCGCTGTACTATCGGCCGCGGGGCGAAAGCACCGAGAACCTGCGTTTCATGGAAATCATCGACAAGCAGTTCTTGGAAACGCCGTGGTATGGCTCACGGCAAATGGCCCGTCACATGCAACGAGAAGGACACAAATGTGGGCGACACCGGGTACGGCGGCTGATGAAGCTGATGCGGTTGGTCCCGATCTACCAAGAGCCCAAGACCAGCAAAAAGCATCCCGCACACAAGATATATCCATACCTTCTCAGATACTTGCCTATCACTCGGCCAAACCAGGTCTGGTGTACCGACATCACCTACATCCCGATGCGGCGGGGGTTCCTCTACCTGGTGGCCATCATGGACTGGTACAGTCGCAAGGTCCTGAGCTGGCGGCTGTCTAACACCATGGATGCGGGGTTCTGCGTGGAGGCATTGAAAGACGCCTTGGCCCGATACGGACCGCCGGAGATATTCAACTCCGATCAAGGGTCGCAATTCACCAGCACCGATTTCACCGAAGTCCTGCTCGACGCCAAGGTCAAGATTTCCATGGATGGGCGTGGCCGCTGGATCGACAACCGAATGATCGAACGGCTCTGGCGGTCACTGAAATACGAGTGCGTCTACCTGAACGCCTTCGAGACCGGCTCAGAGACAAGGGGCGTGATCGGCGACTGGATCAGCTACTACAATGAAAAACGCCCGCACTCATCGCATGGCCTGCTGACCCCGGCAGACGCCTATGATACTCAAGACCTGAACCTGAAAGCTGCCGCCTGACATGAAACCAATGCTATAGCTTATTGCGGCAGAAAGCTGGTCGAAAAACCAGGACCACCTCTATCCGAAAGGATTGGTATTTCGCTCCTTTGGGGGCGTCTGCGCGAAGCGCCGGGCCTGTCGGCGGGTAGCCTTCAGGTTGCCCGCCGACAGGTCACTCTGAAACCGCTCTCGGCTAGGATCACGCAACAACGCAAAAGACCCCCGCCTGCTGACGGGGGCCTCGATTATTTCGGTGGTGCGGGCTGTTACTCGGCGGCCATCCGGTCGGCTTGTACGGTGCGGGCCATGATGTAATCCACGGCCTTCTGCGCCTCTGACGCGGCGCGGAATATCGCGCGACTGTCTTCCTTCATCGCTTCCAGCCATCCTTCGACATAGGCCGCGCTCTGGTCGAATTCGGGCTCTACCCCAATCTGCGCGCAAAGCATGCAGTTTCCGATTTCAGCGACTAGTTCCTCAAAGGCGTAGGCCTTGCGGTCGTTGAACCGGCCCAAACGGTCAAGCCGCTTTGCCGCCCCTGTCCAGTGGGTCAGCTCATGCGCCAAGGTGCCGTAATATCCTGCGGCCCTGTGAAATGTCGCGATCGGCGGCATGTGGATACGGTCGGTCTTGATGTTGTAATAGGCACGCGGCTCCTCGGTGCTGTCGATCTGCGCGCCACTCGCGGCAAAGAATGCCTCCAACGCGGGATCGGCCACGGTGCCAAGATCACGGGGAGGATCGGGCAGGATGTAGAAGTCAGCGGGCAAGCCCTCGATCTGGTCGGCGTTGAACACGCGGTAGGCCTTGGCATAAGGGATCTGGCGTTCCTCGCCGTTCTCGTCCTCGCGCTCGACAGTGCCGTATTTCACGACGGTTGCGGATTTCTCGCCCTTGCGGACATGGCCCCCAAGCTGCTTGGCCTGATTGAACGTCATCCAGCGGGCTGAGCTGTAGTCCTTAGCCATCGCCGTGGCCCAAAGCATCAGGATGTTGATGCCCCGATAGGCTTCGCCGTTGAACCGTTCCGGCAAGCTGGCCGATACCCCGCCGCCGGTCCACGGCTTGCGCCAGGGCGG